>RCMY010000066.1_pt1 | contig 125690 bp, 137 predicted proteins | sample 2041341 | NCBI WGS metagenome assembly RCMY01 (sample SAMN09708234, study PRJNA481090) | Marine sediment metagenome, whole genome shotgun sequencing project. | reverse complement strand
GCGGCCTCGAAAGCCGTTGTAGCACTTCGTGTTACCAAGGGTTCGAATCCCTTACCTTCCGCCAAAATTTGCTAAGGGTGGGCGCTGACGCTCTCCCCTCAACTTGGGCCGGAAATCACCGCAGTGCGGCGTTTTCCGGCCCAGGTTCGTTTGGGAACAGCTGCTACAGCACGCTGCCGAGACTATTTGACGAGCGCGTATCGCTTGATCTGTGGATCCGCGGCGAGAATCTCTCCAGCAACGGCCAATGCCGCTGCGATGTGTGCGGACGCCATGTGTGCGTCGATGGCAGCGTCGTCAACGAACTCTTCCACGGTGATGAACTCGGTGGGGTCGTCATTGGACTGATAGAGGTTGTAGCTGATGCAGCCTTCCTCAGCTTGGGTTGGCTCGACGAGTGCCGCCAGCGCCTCAGATGTCTGGCTCACGGTCTGTGGTTTGGAAATGAGGGTTGCGATGACTCGAACCATGGGGATCTCCTGCTGTTGCGGTGCGGCGCCCAGCTTAGTTGGCAACGACTCCGGGCTTCGACGGGGTGATCCACGATCGCCAATCGGGGCTTCGTTCGTTTCGGAGTGCGCTGCGGCCCTCGAATGACTTGCGGAAGCGCTCGGTGGCGTTGAGTACTACGATTCGTCGTAGTAACCGACTTCGTCCCCTGTCGGGTAGCCCGACGTGGCCTCACGGTCCGCAGGATGAACCTCAGCGAGGAGCTTCCCAATGACCACGATCACAGCTCGAAGGTCGATGGTGATCTTTGTTGCCACGGCGATCGGATTTGCAGGCTGTGTCAGCGATGATCCCGATCCGAACTTCGCAGCGCTTTCGCCAAAGGACAGCGTGACCGTGGTGCTCTCCGAGTTCGCGTTCCTGCCATCGACGCTGAGTGTTGTCGCCGGCTCGACGGTGACGTTGATCATCGTGAACGACGGCTTTGTCGATCACGAGTTCATGGTCGGCCAGAGGCCAGCCGAAGGGGGAGGTTTTGAACACGATCTTCTCGTCGACATCGTGGCCCACGCTGCTGGCAACAAGTACACGACCGCAGGATTACCAACTGACGAGGAGGCCGCCGACCCCGATGCCTCCATGGCGATGACCGACGAAGAGATGGAAGCAATGGAGCCGGCGGATGAGCATGACGAGCCGACGGAGTCGGCGGATGAGCATGACGAGCCGATGGGGGATGCGGATGCCTCCATGGTGATGACTGACGAAGAGATGGAAGCAATGGAGCCGGCGGATGAGCATGACGAGCCGATGGGGGATGCGGATGCCTCCATGGTGATGACTGACGAAGAGATGGAAGCAATGGAGCCGGGGGGTGGTCACGCCGGCCACAGCGGTTCGGCCATCACGGTCAAGCCCGGAGGGCGGGTTGAACTCGAACTTCAGATTCCGCTCGACGCCGCGGGGGATTGGGAATTCGGATGCTTCATCGAAGGCCACTTCGAAGCCGGGATGCATGGGACGCTGTCCGTTGTCGCCGCAGTGACCTGATTCTTGTTGCGGGGAATGGGCGAATGGTCGGGTGGGACCTAACGGTCAGGTGGGTTGTAGAGCATGGAGAGGGCTGCATCGCCTTCTCGATGCCAGATCTGGCCGCCCTCGATTGCGATCCACAACTGGCCGTCGAAGGCGAGCACCGCTTCTGGTTCGGCGCTCACCGAACCGATGGTGGTCCAGCGCCCGGTGATTTCCGAGGAGCTGAGAACCGTCCCATCGGGTTGCACCCCGATGAGTTCGCCCGATGACATCCAGTCGAGGACGGCCAAGGAGGGTGCGCTCTCGATCTCGGACCAGGTGCGGCCTTGGTCATCGGAGACGACGAGGACTGCCTGGTCTGTGAGGCCGACCACGACCTGATTGTCGTTCGGATCGATCGCGAGGTCTTCGATCAACAGTTCGCCGCGACGATCCCATTGATCTCCCTCGTTGAACCAGATGACGCCAGATGACTCTGCGGCCAGGAGTGACGTTTCATCGAGCAGCGCGATTGCATGAAAGTCGGCGTCGCCCAGCAGCTCGCCAGGCTCCCAGGATTCGCCTTCGTCTCCACTCCGAGCGAGCCCCATGAATGGCGGCTTGTCGGCAACCTGCCAGTCCTGGTCCCGTAGATCGGGGTGACCGGATGCCAAGAGCTCACCGTCACCGCTCGTGGCAAGAGCCATGAGATCGTGACGAGCCGAGCCAACGAGCGTTGCCTCTTGATCACCTTCGATGCGGTAGAGACCGGAATGGGTCGCCACCAGCAAAGCCCCATCGCCATCGAGCACCAGATCGTGGATGTGGCCCAGATCGTCTGGTCCCGCAACGAAGGCCTCGTTGCTGCGACGTGATTGGACCGCAAGGACGAGCGCCACAGCAACGATTCCAGCCAGTGCTGCAACTGCCGCCCTCCAGAGCCAGACCTGTGCCGGAGTGGTCCGATCCGCAAGTGGCGGCGGCGATGTCATGCCCGCAGGAGGCGGGCGATCGCAGCGGTCGCCTCATCGATCTTCTCGTTGCCGGCTTCGGGGCTCTCTGCGACTGCGTCTCGGACGCAGTGGCGGATGTGCTCGTCGACGAGTCCCACCCCGACGTTCTGAAGCGCCTTGGTGACCGAGCTGATCTGTGTCAGCACGTCGATGCAGTAGGTGTCCTCATCGATCATTCGCTGGAGGCCGCGTACCTGACCTTCGATGCGTTTGAGTCGGGAGAGGTAGTCGTCTTTGGAGAGTGAATAGCCAGCCATAGGGATAGGGGGTACGGTAGCACGATGCCGCTGGACAAGAGAACTCTCAGCTTTCGCCGAGGAGTTGTCGCAACGATCGCACTTGTTCTGGCCTTGATCGCTGCTGGGTGTGCCGGCGAGTCTTCGCCAGATGCCGCAACAAGTTCTCCTCAGGGAGCTCAAACCGAGAACGCCACAGCGACGACGGAGCCACTTTTCCTGCCGACCGCCGATGGTGGACAGCTCGACTGGAACAGCCTCGCAGGACAAGATGTCATGCTTTGGTTCTGGGCGCCGTGGTGAAGTACGTGCCGAGCAGAAGCCCCTGCGGTCGCAGAGGTGCAGCAGCAATACGGTGAGGATGTGCAATTCATCGGGGTCGCAGGTCGAGACGATCTCGACGCGATTCGGGAGTTCATCGACACGCTCGAAGTCGATGCCTTCCCCCACGCCGTGGACGAAACCGGCACCATCTGGGCGTCGTTCAACATCACGACACAGCCATCGTTCGTCTTTCTGAACGACGATGGCACGGGAGAGACCCACGTCGGTGCCCTCGGTGTCGATGGATTGAGCTCGCGACTCGAAATGCTGACAAATTCGTAGGCCGTGAATTGGCAACGAGCTTGCCGAGGTCGAGGCTGCGACCTCGGTTGACGGTGGCTGACTTGAGCCCTGCCGATCGGCCCCGCACCCACTACGCTCTGTCGGAGTATCCCCTTTCGTTCAGGAGCAGTTGATGGCAGCGAAGCGTCCCATGGGAGCTCTCGAAGAAGAAGTCATGACGTACCTTTGGACCACGGACGGTCCGGTGACGCCCGCAGAGGTGCACCAGGCGGTCGCCCCCGAGCTGGCTTACACAACGGTGATGACCATCCTGAGCCGGCTCTTCGAAAAGGGTCGCCTGGCCCGCGGACAGCGCGGACGTGCCTATACCTACGAGCCGATCAGAAGCGAGGCGGAGCATCGGGCCGACGCGATGCAATCCACCCTCGTCGATGCAGGTGATCGAGCGGCCGTGCTCAGCCAGTTCGTCGAATCCCTTGATGCTCAAGACGCCAAGGTCCTTCGGAAACTCTTGCGTCGAGGAAGTTAGCTTGACGATTTCTCTGGTTCTTCCTGGCCTTGTGGCTGTTCTCGTCGGCGTCTCCGCCGGCTTCTACCGCTGGCCCATGCGCCCAGCGGCCACCGTCCGACTTCTCACGCTCATCGCAGCCGTCACAGCCACGACTGCCTTCGTCGTGATCGCCGTCGCCGCAGTCGGGCTCTTCGCCCGCTCGGCTCTCGTACTCTCGCTCATTGAACGGTGCCCGGTGATCCCGCTGCACCACGAAGTCGGATTCGTCGAAGGGTCCATTGCCGCAGCCCTCTTGGCTGCCGCCCTGGTCCGAATCCGGAACGTCATCAGCGATCATCGATGGGCCGTCGCCGGCACCAGCGGACAACGATTCCAGGTTCTCGACACCCAACAACCAATCGCTTACGCAGCCCCTGGAAATCCAGGGTGCGTCGTGGTGTCCAATGGCCTGCTCGACGCACTCAGCGCGAGAGAGCGGCAAGTGCTCTTCGCTCACGAACGCGCCCACCTCGAGCAAGGCCATCACCGCTATCTCCTGACCGGCGCCATCGCTGTTGCGATCGTGCCGCCGCTGCGCCCACTTGTCGAGCAACTTCGCCTTGCGACGGAACGGTGCGCCGACGAGGCAGCAGTCGAGGCCATGGAGGGCGATCGCGAACTTGTCGCAGTCTCCATTGCCCGCGCCGCGCTCGCGACCACAGATTACGTGGGCTCCGTTGGTGCCTTCGCTGGTGGTTCCATCCCGCTACGAGTCGACGCACTTCTCGGCGAACCGACGTCCACGCGCATCGCCACCGCAGCTATGACAGCCACGATCGTTGCAGCCGTGGCTGCCGTAGGAGCCTCGTCTCTTCAGGTCCACCACTTCCTGGAGCTTGTCGCACACGTCTGTGGTCGCTGAGAGCGAGAAGCGAACGTCCTCAAGTCTGACGGCGTCTCGGTCGTAAACTACGACAGACTGTCGTAAATCGAATGGAGCCAGCGTCGTGAAACAGCTCAAGACCCGAATTGCGGCATTCGCCGCGATGGCCCTGTGCTGCGGGCTCGCCATGGCCGTTGCCCTCGGGGCAATCGCGATCACCGGCGCGTGGTTCCTCGGCGGAGCCATCGCGCTCATCGTCGCAGGCTGCGTTGGAACGGCTGGCTGGGTCGCTTACCGGGCCCGCCGCAACCCCGCCACGCTCAGCAACTAGCAACGCACTGAAACCTATTCCTGTAGGACACAGCAGTAGCGAGACCGGCGACCATCAACATTGCGCCAGTGGCGATGATCACTCGGTTGCCGTGGTCGCCGACATCATCGTGGTATCTACGACGCATCGTAGTATTCTTGCCGACGGCGCCGCGAGTGGGATGGGGGCGCCCTTTCTTTGTTCGATACCGAAACCAGATGCTGAGGTCCCACGTGTTGCTTGTTCGCCGGATTGCCGGATTCATCCTGGCGACGCTCACGATCGTCGTCGCCTTCGCGGTTCCCGCGTCGGCTCATACCGGATTCGACTCGTCGAACCCCGCCGACGGCGAAACCATCGCCGACCCCATTTCCCAGATCACATTGGTGTTCACTGGCGAAGCGGAACCCACCGGCGACGGATTCCAGGTTCTTGATGCCACAAGCCAGATGCGAGCACCCACGACCGCATCGTCGACCGACGGGCTGACGTGGTCACTGACGTTCGAGCCACCGCTGGCCGGAGGAACCTTCGGCATGCGTTGGATGGTCAAGGCACCGGATGCTCACCCCATCGACGGGGCGTTCAGCTTCACGGTGACCGCGCCGGACCATGCCGCCGCAGCCCCGACCGATCCAGCTGTCGGCCCAAGTCAGACCTCCACCGCTGCTGCCGAGACGGTTGACCTCGACACCTTCCTTGCGGGAGACGGCAACAGCACAGCGGCAGCGGAATGGGTCGCGGCCGCAGCACGCATCATCAGCTTGGCCGGCGCCATGGTGGGCATCGGCGCTCTCGTCTTCGCCGCCGCAGTCCTGCGGGGCGCGCCAAGCGACATTCGCTTCGTGCTCTACTGGGTCCGCCGAAGCGGCGTGCTCCTTCTCGTCGGCGCAGTCATCGAACTCTTTGCTCAAATCGTGGTTGCCGGAGGCGGTCCCTTGTCGTCTCTCTGGAACTACTCGGCGATCACATCGGTTGTCTTCTCATCGCTTGGCATCGCGATCGGATTGCGCGCCATCGGCGGTGTCGCCCTCGCCACCGGTTCACGACTCACGACAACATGCGCCACAGAAGCCGCCGACCCGGTTGTCGCGATCAGGGGGCTCGTCGGTGTCGGTGCAGGCCCGAGCGCAACTGCGGGATGGCCCGCCGACGTCCTCAGCGAGGACGCAGCGCCGAGCCAGAACTCCGAGCCTTACATTCACGCCGGTGACCGAGCTTGGACTGCTGACATGGACTCTGCAGCAGCGTTCGCTGGAGCGCTGGCTGTCCTTGCCTCGTTCCTCTTCGACGGCCACACGGTCTCGAAGGGACATCGCCTTTTCACGTCCCTCATCGATGTCGTCCACGTAGCGGGAGCGGCGGTCTGGGCTGGCGGAGTCATCATGTTGGCTTCAGTGTTGTGGCGACGCCACCGACGGAATCATGAGCTGCGGGCTTTGCAGCTGGCAGTCAGGTTCTCGGTCGTGGCGAGCGGAGCGCTGGCCGTGGTCGGTGTTGCAGGCCTGATCCTTACCTACATCGTGCTCGATTCGCCGGCCGAACTATGGCAGACCCCGTGGGGTCGCCTCCTGATCGCCAAGTCGCTGTTCGTCGGTGTCGCAGTGGCTGGAGGCGGCTACAACCATCTCGTGCTCATACCCCAGCTCGATGCTTCACCCGACAGTCAGCAAGTGGCCGCCGAGTTTCGAACTGCGGTCACCGTTGAAGGCTTCGTCCTCGCTGCCGTCGTCGTTGTCACCGCCTTCCTCGTCGCGGCTGCCTCATGAGGCGCCTCCGAGCTCTCGCAACATTCGTCGTCCCGCTGCTCGTGGCAGCGATTGTGCTTGGCGCATGTGGGTCTGATGTCGCCGAAACAAGTTCTCCGGCAGCGGGTGAAGACGTCGAGGCGGGTGAAGAGGTCTACGCATCCAGTTGCGCGTCGTGTCACGGCGCTGATCTTCGGGGCACCGACAAGGGTCCGTCGCACTTATCGATCGTCTACGAGCCAAACCATCACAACGACGACTCCTTCCGATCAGCCATCGCCAACGGCGCACCACAGCACCACTGGGGATTCGGCAACATGTTGCCGGTAGAAGGGCTGTCCGACGATGACGTCGCAGCTGTCATTGCCTTCGTTCGATCCGAACAGGAGCGCCAAGGATTCGAACAATGAGCGCTGACCCACGGAGAATCGTTCGCGATTGACGGAGGTTCGAATCAACGAGCTCGGCCCGGGCTCGTCGGTCAGGAAGTCGCGACCGGTTCGGTCAGCACGTAGCGGCCACAACAGGGCGCTCGCTCCCAAGCCCGGCGCTGAGCGTCGTCGTCGTGCCGTCTGTCCATTCGACACTGATCGCAGCGTCGAGGTCGTCACCTATGCCTGCGATGACGACGGGAGAGTGGCCGCCACCGTACGAATGCGGCCGCATCAACGTCATGAAGGTCCTTGCATCTGTTTCGATGGTCACTATGGCGCCGGTGGCGTCGCACCCGGGTGCGGTGGTGACGGTGACGGTGCGTCCGGAGGTGGTGTTTTCGATCGCTCGTATGGCCCCCTCGTCGCTCAGTACAAGAAGGTCGTCGTCACCGTCGCCGTCGACGTCGGCAACCGTGAGACCGCGATCGGACGTATCGGAGAGGAGAGTCATTCGTGGCCAAACGTCGACGAAACGTCCCTCGCCAATCCCGAGAAGAATGGCCGGTGAATCGACCACTGCGATCTCGGTGCCCGGAATCTTGTTGCGCATGCCCCCTTCGGCGAACCCACCATTCACCACGACCAGATCGAGTCGGCCATCCAGGTTGACATCGATGGCGCCGCTCGCCCAGCTACTCGAAATCGTTGTCGAAGGCGCACCTGTTGCCCGAATTCGAGCAGCGCCGGTGTCGGTCATCCGCTCGAATCGATGATCGTTGCGCACCAACACTTCGTTGTCGCCAAGATCAGAGACGTACGCATCGAGCCTCCCGTCGTCGTCGAGATCTGCGATCGTCACACCCATCCCGTCGACCTCGAGATCGGCGCCCACGTCAGGGGCGATGTCGACCCAGGGCCCATCGGCGGAACCGCGGCGCGAGTACACGGAGTCGCCCCCGATGTCCCAGCCCACATCTCGGGTCACCCAAACATCGAGCAGTCCGTCCTCATCGACATCGACCAGCTCGCCGGCCAGCGACGCGCGCTCATCGTCACCGAGGGCAACTTCGCTGAACTCGCGAGGGTCGCCCGGATTCGCCTCCCACACGATGTCGCGCACACCCCGCCCGGCGCCCCGACCGAGACGAACGACATCGATCTGTCCGTCGCCTGAGAGCTCACCGGCGAGCAGAAGTGAAGTGGGGGCAGCGCCCGCCAGGAGAGTGACGTCCTGCGGAGGCATTTGCTTGGTGACCCATGAGCCGCCCCAAACCACGAGATCAGTTGTTCCGTCTCGGGCGACTAGAACATCGGGCCAGCCGTCGAGGTCTACATCAAAGACCGTCGAGGAGACCGCAGCGCCCGTAATGGACTGCGGCTCGCCGAATCGCGTCCCATCCCACAAGTAGATCTCGACGCTTCCGTGGGTAACGACGAGGTCCAGGTCGCCATCGTTGTCCAAGTCGCCGACCGCCAGACCGCCGGCCATGGAGTCGACATCGTCGACCGCGAGCCGACCGTCCAGGCCCCATGCCTCGGTCGCATCAACCAAGACGGGCAACCGGATGTCGTCGGGCAGTTCGAACGCTGCTTCACTGCGACGCCCGAGATGCGGGCTCGTGACCGATCCACCGCCGAGGAGCAAGCTGGCAACTCCCAACACAGAACCGCCGACGAAGACCAGAAGAACGAGCAGTGGAACCAGACGAAAGGCTCGAGGGCGTTGGATTGGCTCGTTCGCTTCGGCCGTGGCCGTATCGAGAGCCGGTTTGATCACTCGGGCAACCCTAACAACGACAGCATGTCGTACGCCGGGATTGTGCGAGCTTCCACGGCAGGCCGTCCGCTATCGTCGCCATGCAGCGGGTCGACCCCACCGTTCAGCGTCGTCGTATCTGCCCATCTCGGGCCCGCTGTGAGTGCCGGGCGAGTGGACTCGCAGGAGGCACGTGGCCGCAGCGGTATCGATCCCGAAACCCATCCCGGTCGGTATCGCCATGGGGGCTGTGACGAGTGCCGCAATCGTCGTGCTTGACGTGGTCGATGCTTCGGTTGGCCATGCCGTACTCGTGGCCGCCATCGCGACTCCGTACCTTGCGTTCGCTCTCCTTGACGCAACGCTGCGGTCGCTCGTCGCGGAGACCGTTCTCGTGGTGCTCTTCGTAGCTGCGTCTTTGATTCTGCTGAATGCGTCGGCCTGGTTGGTCGCAGTTGCGCTGGCCGCCCATGGCGTCTGGGATCTCGCCCACGTGCGGTGGGCAATCACCGAGCACACTGGCAACTACCCACAATGGTGCGCAGCGTTCGATGTCACCGCGGCCGCGGGACTCGTTGTCAGTCATCTCATTTCGTGAAGCCGCATTCCTGAAACCGAGCTGGTCGGCAACAGCGGAGAGTCCCAGTCTCGTTGCTCAGGATTGGAATCGGCATGAGGTTGCTGGCTCCGGATACTCCAATGAACCGAACGGCACTTGCTCGACAAGCTCAGGCGCTGGAACTTCGACCTGGCGGTCTGCGTACTCGAACGTTTTCACGTAGCCGCCCCCATGAGCCTCACCGGTCTGACCGTCAACGCTGACCTCGAGGGCGGTCACCCGACCATCGGTACCCACGGTGATTCGAATCGCCGGTATCGCCACATCACCATCAGGGCTGGCAGGCTCGCCTGCGGCGGCCAGTTCTTGGAGGTAGCGATCTTCGTCGACGGTCACGGAGATGGTCTGGCCGTTCAACCCGGGTCGGGACTCGGCGACCTCTACCCGTTCGGCGATGCTGATGAACGCCAACGACGTCATGTTTGGATCCGGGGCCTGAAGACCCGTGTCGATATAGCCGGCAGCGATCTCGCCGAACACATCGACCAGCCGTGAACCGTCCGATTCTGCGTCCCACGCGACCTCGCTCCAGGATTCCGCCCCTAGGTCATTGGCAACCCATATGGTCGAGTCGGTGACCAGGATCACTGGTGCTACGCGGTCTGGTTCAACGAGTACCACGCCCGTGGAGAGATCGATGATGCCTGAAACCTGGTCGATGCCGGTCAGGCATGAAATGTAGGGCGATGGGCTCGTCGCTCGATAGTTGAAGGACCAGCGTTGGGGTGCAGGCGCTGCGGCGATGGCCTCGACGATTGGTGCCGCGTCCGGATCGATGGGAGTGACGTCGGCCCCGCACGCGATGAACACAACACCCGCGACGGCAATGTGGGCGGTACGGGGAAGGGCGAACATTCCCTCACCGTAGCTACGACAGAGTGTAGGAATGAGTCGTGGCTGCGAAAGCCTTCCGCAGTATCGGGGTCAACGAAGCTCGTTGGCCCGTTCGCGGTACTCCTCAGTGCTGAGGTCACCATTGGCGTACCTCTCGGCCAAGATTGCCTTCGCTCGGTCTGCCGGGTCGAGCGTCTGCGACGCAGTCGACCGGTCGGTGCCTCGAGCCAGCCAAATCAGCAGTGTTGCGAAAAGCACCATCATCGCAACTCCCCACAACCACATCCACCCTCCGCCCCATCCGCCCATGTGTCCCCAACCGTCAGACGTCGTATCAGCGAAGATAATTGCCAACGAAGTCATGGTGTACTCCCGTTTCTTTTCCGCACGACTGCCGAGTTGCAGGCCCTGTGGCATTGATGCTGACAGAGCTGTTGCCGCCGGCCCAGAGCCGAAGGTCCTTACCCCATGCCCCTACCGGGCATACCAACTCGGAATGCTTCGCCCGATTACCGGGGTTGGCGTGTCGTCACGCTGCGGAACGAGAGGGCTGCACCGACGCCCAGTGCGGCAAGCCATGCCAATGCCAACAGGACTGCGCCCAGTTCGTCGAAACTCGTGGTGAAAGCACCGTCCATCATCATCTGGACCGCTCCATGGCCGGGCAGCAGCCGGGCCCACGTCGGAGGTGCTGCATCAAACATGGGGTTTTGAGCGAGTCCAATGTCGATGAATGGCAACACGAGTAACACGTAAAGACCGCCGAGCCGGCCAAGGAGCGGACCGACCATGATGCCGATCGCCGCGTAGGTCAACGCGACGAGCGCGTTCGCGGCAATGAAGATGAGCCATGCCTTCGGGGAGAACGTCAACGCCGTGACGCCAACGGAGACCAGGGTGGCAGCGATCGTGGCGATGGCTACAACCTGGATGCGGAAGGCAAAAATTTCCCGCGGTCGGTAATCAGTGAGCGAGAGCCGTCGGTCGGCTTCTGCCGAGTCCAGGATCACGAAGAGGCCCGCCAGCGATCCCAAGAACGCCACCGTGATCGGAACCATGATCGCCCCGTGCACGTCGATCATGGACAGGATGTGAAGGCTGCGCTCCCCGTTCTCGGTGAGGTCGACCGGAATCGGGTCGTCAGGCGTGATCGCGGCTGAGGTGGAGATGAAAGCCCCGGGCAGACCCAGAATGAGGATCCACATCACCGGCATCCGTCGCAGTTGCTGAGCTGCCGATCTCAGTCCAGCTCTCCGGCGTCGTGCTGCGGGTGAATGTCGTGGGACGGGCTTCTTGACTCCGGTTGTCGCCATCAGGGCAGCAACTGCGGCGGTCATCGACAGTCCCGCCCATGCGACCCCAAGCCCGAGATCGCCAAGCGGGCCGCTGTGACCCGATGCGACGTCGGTGACGACCAGGGTCGGAAAATGCAGCGGGAAGTATCGGATGATGCCTGCGGTGCCTCCCATTGCTGGACCGAAGAACACATCGAAAATCCAGGCGAAGACGATAATGAGTGATCCATTCATCTCCGACCGCACGAATGCTGCAACGACGACGCCGAACCCGGTGTAGATGAGTGCGAACAGCAGTGTTGCCCCGACAACGCGAGGCAGGTCGGTGAAATCGGTCCGTACCCTCAACGCTGCCACGGCTCCGGCCGACGCAAAGCCCGCCAGGACCAGCGTCGACACCAACCGCGAAGCAATGACGTATCCCACCTTGCCGCTGGCCGAAGCAAGACGTCGATCGGCATCCCGCGAGCTGGCCACATGGAAGAAGCCAGCGACTCCAGCGAGAACTGATGCAGCCCAGCCTGCTGTCGCTGCCTCGACGACTCCAAGGTCCCCGCTGCCACCGAGGAGATCTGCGAACTCGGCAAGCGACCCCGCCGACATCGTGACGAAGATGACTGGTACGGCGATGAGAAGAACGACATTGAGCGGCCGGCGGCTGTAGTCGAGGAGCCAGCTGTGACTGAATCTGAGAGTGGTCACCGTTCTTCCGTGACGCCGTCGACCAGATCGTAGATTCGGTCGAATCGTTCCTCGTCGGCGATGAAGTGGCTGACGATCAACAGGCTTGACCCAGCGGAGCGCCGGGTTGCCGACAGATCCCAGAATCGTTGATACGTATCCCAGTCGAACCCTGCGTAGGGCTCATCGAGCAAGAGCAGGTCAGGGTCGTGGACCATCGCCAGAGCGAGGTTCAGCTTTGAACGCGTTCCCCCCGACAGTTCCTCGACTCGGGTGTCGGCGAAACGAGCGAAGTCGAGCTCGTCGTACAGACTCCGCGCCGACTCGAGCAGGTCGGTGGGGTCAAGGTCGTACGCAACGCCGAAGAGGTCGAGATGCTCGGCACTAGTGAGACGCTCGTAGAGCACCGGCGTTTGAGGGCAGTAGCCAAAACTCTTCGTTCGGTCGACGGTACCCCGATCAGGTTGCAGGTCGCCCACCAGCGTCTTCATCAGCGTCGACTTGCCAGAACCGTTCTCACCGACCAGGCCAACGATCTCGCCGGCTTGCAGCGTCAATCCCGCCCCGCGCAAGACGGGCACTGCACGGCGCCGGGGCCACCATCCGCGCTGGTAGGACTTCCAGAGATCGTCTGCCCGCAGCAGGGGTCCATCGCCCAGGTTGACGTTGCCCGTGGTTTGGGCGGGGCTGTGGTTCGTACCCATCAAGTGCTCCCTGCGGCGATCGATTCCAAGTACGATACTATACCCTATACCCCCTAGGGGTAGGTACTTTCGTCTCTAAATCGCTGGAGTTTCGAGGCGTAGGGCCCCGTCACCAGACGTTCCAGACGTCACCGCTCCGACCGTGTGGCCAGAAGCCACGGAGGCAACATCTCATGGGCATCGCCGAAGTAATTGTCATCGCTGGGAGCCTCGCCGCAATTGCGTTCTTGGGGTGGTTCTTCTTCGGCCCGAAAGAGTCCCACAAGGCCGATGTCCGCGATGGAGTGCAGGAGATCGACGTCACCGTGAACGGGGGATATTCGCCTGACGTCATCACCGTGACTCTGGGTGTTCCGCTTCGCCTCAACTTCGACAGGCAAGAGTCCGGAGACTGCACGTCACGCGTCGTGTTCCCAGACTTCGGAGCCTCGAAAACGCTACCGGCATTCGGAAGAACGACCCTCGAATTCACGCCAGACGAAGTCGGCGAATTCGACTTCGCATGCGGCATGAACATGATCCACGGCCGCCTCGTTGTCGAGCCAGCCAACGCTCAGGGCACATCAGATCCGATCAAACCCCAGGTTGCCCAGGCCGTTGGCGTTGGGCCAACCACTGAACGAACAGTGGCGACCGAGCAGGTCCAGTTCCGAGTCAGCGGGATGTCTTGCGCCTCCTGTGTGGTGAACATCGAGTCCGTCCTGGGGGAGACGCCCGGCGTCGATCGTGTCGAGGTCAGCTTCGGCACCGAGCGGGCCACGGTCGACTACGACCCTCTACAGGTCACCCCCGCTCAGCTTCAGGAGGTCGTTGCGGACTCCGGTTATCGCCTCGTGGAACGAGCGGCTGGGGGTTCGGCAGCAGCTGAGGACGGCGAGGCGGCAGAACGCCAGGCCGAGATTCGAGACCTTTCAATTCGAGTGATCATCGGTGCGGTGCTCTCAGCGCCGGTTGTGTTCGCCGTCATGTCGGTTGACCTGTTTGGGGTCGATTGGATCCCGGAGATCCTGCTCAACCGTTGGTTCCAGCTGGTCTTGATCGCGCCGGTGATGTTCTACAGCGGATGGCCCATCCATCGCACGGGCTGGTTGACGTTGCGGCACCGCACCGCCGACATGAACAGCCTGATCACCATTGGAACGATTGCGGCCTTCGGCTACAGCCTCCTCGTGACTCTCGCCCCGGCCCTGGTGCCAGAAAGCGTTCGGGAGGTCTACTTCGAAGCGGTTGGCGTGATCATCACGCTGATCCTTCTCGGTCGACTCCTCGAGGTGAAAGCAAAAGCTGGGACGGGGGAGGCGATACGCAAGCTCATCGGCATGCAAGCCAAGACCGCAACCGTGCTGCGTGACGACGTCGAGGTGGAAGTCCTGGTGGAAGATGTGATGCCAGGCGACGTCGTGTTGGTCAGGCCCGGCGAGAGGGTTCCGGTCGATGGCACCATCGTGCACGGCCGTTCCACGCTCGACGAATCGATGGTGACCGGCGAGTCGATCCCGGTGACGAAAGATGTTGGTGACACGGTCATAGGAGCCACCATCAATCAGACTGGTTCGTTCCGGTTTGAAGCCACGAAAGTCGGCTCCGACACGATGCTGTCTCAGATCATCAAGCTGGTTGAGCAAGCGCAGGGTTCAAAAGCCCCGATCCAACGGCTCGCTGATCTGGTCTCTTCGTACTTCGTTCCTACGGTGATGTTCGTGGCCATCTCGACCTTCGCTACCTGGTTCGTCTTCGGTCCAGATCCGACGTTCACGCTGGCCCTCGTGGCCTCGGTTGCGGTGCTCATCATTGCTTGCCCGTGTGCCCTCGGCCTGGCCACACCGCTTTCCATCATGGTCTCGACTGGCAAGGGGGCAGAAAAGGGGATCCTCATCCGCTCGGCGGAGTCACTCGAAACCGCACACAAGATCGACACGATCGTGCTCGACAAGACGGGGACCATCACTGAGGGCAAGCCTGCGCTCACCGATGTGGTGACTCAGGGAGTTGCCGACGAAGCGGAGCTACTCCGTTTGGTTGCATCTGCCGAACAGTCGTCGGAACACCCGCTAGCCGAGGCCATCGTCACGGGAGCTCGAGATCGAGGCCTCACGCTGTCCCAACCCAGCCAGTTCGACTCGATCACCGGGAAGGGGATCCGGGCGATCGTCGACGGTCACGAAGTACTCATCGGCAACCGCCGCCTACTCGATGACGCCGGGATCGACACCGCCGATCTCAGCTCCGCAATGGATCTCCTCGCCGAAGCTGGAAAGACCCCAATGCTCGTCGCCCTCGATGGTGAACCGGGAGCCGTCATCGCCGTGGCCGACACGGTCAAGCCAGAATCGGCAGCGGCCATCGCCGCGCTTCGTGCCCTCGGCCTCACAGTGGCAATGATCACCGGCGACAACGCCCGAACCGCTGCCGCCATCGCCCGCCAGGTCGGCGTCGAACGAGTCCTGGCAGAAGTACTGCCAGAGCACAAGGCGCTCGAAGTGCGCCGCCTCCAAAACGAAGGAGGAGTCGTCGCAATGGTCGGTGACGGCATCAACGACGCTCCTGCTCTCGCACAAGCGGATGTGGGTTTCGCGATCGGTACCGGAACCGATGTCGCCATCGAGTCTTCCGACATCACCCTCATCTCCGGGGCGCTCGACGGCGTCGTCACGGCCATCACACTGAGCCGTTCGACAATGCGGAACATCCGGCAGAACCTGTTCCTCGCTTTCATCTACAACGGGGTCGGCATCCCCATCGCCGCCGGGATTCTCTACCCGTTCATCGGCGTGCAGTTGAGTCCCATGATCGCCGCAGGTGCCATGGCCGCTTCGAGTCTCTCGGTGGTGACCAACGCCAGCCGGCTCCGGCGTTGGCGGCCCCACACGATCGACGTTGACCGAGTGCCTGCTGCGGCAGAACCCATCGTTGAAGTCGGTGCCGATGAACCCGCAACCCCGAACCCCGAAACCGACCACACGTCGCACGGATCAGCGATGGAGACCCGATGACACCCGCTGGCTCTCTTGAATGATGGTGGCAACTCTCGTATTGGAGCCGCAGATGAACATGGGCTACGGCGTGAAATCTCCTCTGGCGCTGTGTCGGGCGAAAATCTACGACAGACTGTAGTTATGAGGTGTGATCTCGGTCCCGTTCTCTGGGCCAAGTTTGTCGGGTTCGGCTGATGTTGATCGGTCAGCTCGTAGGCGCCTGCGGCATCCCGGCCACCACACTGCGCTTCTACGAAGCCCAAGGGCTCCTCGACCCTGATCGGGATTGCCATGGCTACCGCCACTACGGCGCCTCCAGCCTCCGGCAGCTTGCCAGGATCCGGGCCCTTCGGTCTGTGGGCTACTCGTTGGCCGAGATCCGACTGCTCGATGATGTGTTGAACGAAGACATTCCGACCGATGGGGCCGCCCGTTGCATCCAGCGTCTTGATGATCACCTTGTCGTGCTTCGGAGTGTGCGCGCTGAGATCGAATCGATCCTGAATCGAACTTCCACCTGAGTCAGCGGCTAGCTAGCTGTGCCAGACAGGACCTGGAGTTCAGTCTCGACTGACGCTGTGACCCATGTAGGACGCGGCACTCGTATCTCGATCTGGTGTAGGCCCGGCTCGAGCTGGTCGAGGGCGATGACGAGCAGCTTTGTCGGGCTTGGTTTGCGCAATCTTCACATGTCCATGTGGCCCTCGGCGTCGGTGTGTGAGTGCATGAACAGTCGTTCTGCTCCGACGATGAGTGCGATGGCGGCGCCCGAAACGTAGAGGATGAGGGCGTCAGCGGAGGCCTTCACCCAAAGGAACGCGATGAGGACGATGACGTCGAGCACGATCGCGGTGCCGACGATCCCGGGCTTGACGTCGATGCGGGAGCGGAGACGTCGCAGGATTCCCCAATGGATGGCGATGTCCATGATGAGGTAGAAGATGGCTCCTAGGGCAGCGATGCGGCGGAGATCGAAGAGCACGGTGAGGGCCATGGCGAAAGCGACGGTGTAGACCATGGTGTGGACTCGAATCGGCCCTGGCATTCCGAGGTGGCGGTGGGGGACTTCGTTCATCGTGGTCAGCATGGCGAGCATGCGTGATGCTGCGAAGACACTGGCGATGACGCCGGATGCGGTGGCGATGACTGCGATGGCGACGGTGAACCACAGTCCGGCTTGGCCGAATGCGGGTTCGGCTGCCCGGGCCAGGGCGAAGTTCTCTGCGTCGACGATCTCGGTGAGCGTGAGATTGCCGGCGACGGCGACGGCGAGCACGAGGTAGATAGCTGAACAGATGGCGATGGAGATCACGATGGCTCGGCCGGTGTTGCGGTGGGGGTCGACGATCTCGCCGCCGCTGTTGGTGATCGTTGTGAAGCCTTTGTAGGCAAGAATCGACAGGGCGACAGCGGCGAGGAATCCGTCGAACGAGGGGGATGAGCCTCCGGTCGTGGAACCGTTGGTGAAGTTGGCTGCGCTGGCGTATGCGAGGCCGATGATCGCGAAGACAGCGAGGCCGCCGATCTTGAGGATGGCCATGATCCCGGCGGTGGTTTGCACGTATTGGTTCCCGGCGAGATTGATGCCGAACGCTACGACGAGGAGCAACACGCCGAGCGCCGGGGTCCAGAACGTGGGGGAGCCGAGGTCAATGATCTGGAGCAGGTAGGCGCCGAACGTGCGGGCGACCAGACTCTCGTTGATGACCATGGACACGTACATGAAAAGCGCGAACACGCCGGTTGTGGTGCCGAGCCCGTATTCCTCTTTGAGGAACATGGCGACCCCACCCGAGGACGGGAACGCGTTGGAGAGTTTCACGTACGAGTAGGAGCTGAAGGCAGCGACGACGGCGGCGACGAGAAACGCCACCGGGAAGAGGTCGCCAGCGAGCCCGGCGGCCTGACCGGTGAGCGCGAAGATGCCGGCGCCGATCATCACCCCGGTGCCAAGCGACACCGCACCGGGGAGGCTGAGGCTGCCGGCGATCTCACCGTGTCCGGTGTGGTCGTCACCGGCCCGATCAGGGCCAGGCGATGGTGGATGCCTCATGAAACGGAACCTTAGTTGACGAACTACTACAGGCTGTCGCATTGGCCATGGTGGTGACGGCCGGACTCAGCACCAACGGTGACGGTCGGAATAACACGCGGTCGCTCGTCGAAGAGATGCCCGTCAAGCAGCGAGGCTGAACCCAGGGCGTGTCTCTTGTCACGCGAAGTGCCGATCTTTCCGAACATCCAAATACTACATTTCGTCGTAGCCGTGCTCGCGGCGATCCTCACGAGTCGATGTCGGCCGAGGACATGACTGCTTTGGCGGCACTGAGCGGACCCGAATTCGACGCTGCTTGGGCAGCGGCCATGATCGCCCACCATGAGGGTGCTGTGTCCATGGCACGGACCGTGAAAGAAGCCGGATCGAACCCAGACGTACTCGCCCTCGCCGAGGCGATCATCGCCGGGCAACAAGCCGAGATTGACCAGATGAGGGCGATGATCAGTGGCTGACGGGTAACCGGCCCCAAGCGTCGCCGGCTTGCGCTGCGGCGCAGGCGCAAAACGAAAGGAGGCCGCCGATTGCTCGGCGGCCTCCGTCTCTACTCAGGCTGATTGAGCCTTGGTGGTGTTACTTGCCTGAGCCGGAGCCCTTTTCCTTGAAGATGTAAAGACCGCCGTTGCGGTCCGATCCGAAGAGGAACGGACTTCCGGGCTCCTTGTAGACACCCCAGAAGTCGTTGGCCAGTCCGTCGTTCGGGCCGGTCCTGTCGAGGTAGCGAGCCACCTCGACCGGGTTGTACGGATCGGTCACGTCGAGGACGATCATGCCGTCCCAGTACCACGAGACGTAAGCGAACGTCTTGTTGCCCCGGCTCTCGACCTGCACGTTGTGGACCGAGTAGGTGCCGTTGGGATCACAGTTGCCACCAGGAGCCACTGATGCGCTGCACTCCGTGTTGAAGGTGGAAGCCAACACGGGGTTGGACGGGTCGCTGTAGTCCCAGAGGCGCAGACCGGCCCACGGTGTGCTGGGCTGGTTGTTGGCAATCACAACTGCAGCGGCGCCCAGCGTGGCTGCCGTGTTTGCCTTCTCCTCGAATTCGCAGGCTCCTCGTCGAACAACTGCGATAAAGCCGAAGCCGACATCGGCTTCGTTGAGCAGCACGTCGCCGGTGCAGGCTTGACCGATGTACACGATGTTTCCGACGATCGTTCCCGTGTCACCGAACGTCGGCGACGAGGCTGCCGTACCAAGCTCGGCCGCTGCGATCGTGGGACCGTCGTCGACGATGACACTGGCGCCGTCGGTTGAGCCCGTCAGGCCGGTTGGGTTGGCCTCGAAGTAGTCGCCGTCATCGGTCGCAATCGCGGTGGCCGGAATCGTTGGATCCCCAGTAGTCGAGCCATCCAGCGTCAAGTTGCTCGGCGGGATCGAACCCTCCCATGCGGAGAAGTCTTCCTCGCCCTCGACGACGATCGTGCCGTCGTCGCTTGGCCAGACGCTGTGGCTGTTGACCTCACCGTCGAGCGACCCGTTGATCGGGTCGATGGCGATCGACACGAGCGTCGGGTTCGCCGGATCAGAGATGTCGAGCAGGATCAGGCCGGCATCCCAGTTGGCCAAGTAGGCCTCGGTGCCGTCATCGCTGATCGTCACGTCGTGAAGGAAGCGGTTGGCCGAAGCGCCGAAGCCATCCGTGAGCCAGATAGCGGCGTCAAGATTCCGGTCGAAATCACCGCTGGCGACAACGCCGGGATCGAACGATTCCTCAGCACCCCAGAACGAGGTGAGCACCGGGTTGGCCGGATCGGTGATGTTGTAGATGTGGAAGTTGCCGTAGGCCGTCTCGGTGGTGACACCGACATAGTCCTGGTCGCCCTGGGTGAAGAGCCACAGATTGTGCACACCGACATCAGTGACCGGTCCGAAGATGAACGGTGTCAGTGGATTCGGGTCATCGATTCGAACCGAAGCGAGAGCCACCGGGTTGGTGGGGTCGTCGACGTTGTAGATCTCGAATCCGCCGGGGCCTCCTGCGCATGACTCGTTCGAGTGCACGAGGACGGCGCCAGAGTTCATGCCGTCGACTCGCACGTCGTTCGTGCGGCTGCCGACAGGTGATTGGATGACGGTCTCGAAGGCAGGCTTGTTCTTGTTGTGGACGTCCCACACCCAGATGCCCGCTTCGGGGTCGCCACCGCATGGGGAGCTGAACGTGCCGGTGTAGGCGTAACCGTCGTAGGCCCAAACGTCGGTGGTTGCGTCGCCCTCGTTGCGCTCGCCGCGGCCGACCACAGCAAGGTTCTTGGTGACCTTGGAGGTCGGGCCCGTGGAGATCACGTTGTCGGTGCTCGCGTCCTGCGCTGCCACAGTTCCGCTCGGGTCAGCCGGAGCCGACAAGTCGTCGCCCCCGTCGTGAGCGTGACCATCGCCAGGATCGGGATGGGCACTCGAAGGCGCCGCAAAGGCTGCGAGCAGCCCAAGGATCAGCGTCATAGCTGCAACCGCACGCGAAGTGCGGCCTTGATATCTATTCATTTGTATTCCCCCGTTGTTTGGATCCGGACCTGATTTGGTCCCGACACGCCACCCGCCCGCTCGAACCTAGCCCCGCCCGCGCCGTCGTGCTGGTGAACGCTGTGAGAGGGTCGACTGCGGGTCGGATCGGGGCCTTCTCCATTCCAGGCGGCGGTATGTCGCCATGTGCGATGCTGGGCCGCCCTCCGGCTGTATGGTTGGAATCTCGTTGGTGGAGGCGTGTCCAGCGATCGTGGCGGGCAGCGACCTTGGTGCTGCTGGTGAGCGGGGCGACTTGTCGGACGACAGGACGCGTCGGCTGATCGTTGTCTCGAGCCGATAGTGGTGAGCGCTGAGAAGAGTCCGCACCATGATCCGTTTCGCTCGTCACCGCATGATCGCTGTCGGCGCTGCCGCTGCAGCTGCCGCACTGCTGACCGTTGCTTCCTCAGCATCGGCCATGGACGAAATCTTGCTGACAGTGCCGGTTTCGGGCGTGCATCGCGGCGCCGAGGGAACGTCGGTCCGAGTCGCATCGGTCGATGTGCCTGCTGCGTTGGTAGGGCAGTCGTGCGAAATCTTCGGGTCGACCGTGAACCAACAGTCGGTGCATCCTGGGAACGACTTGTTGATCATGAACGGGGACGAGTCGTTCACCATTCCGAACTTCGAAGACGAGGGCGACATCGTCCATGACGCCGGCGATGTCGAAACGCTGGGGGCGACGATCCAGTTGTTCGTCGTGTTCGGTCCTGACGGCGCTTCGAGCGGCGGATTTCGAGTGACAGTCCGCAACTGCGGCGAAGAAGTGACTGAGACAACGACTCCGGTATCGACGACCGAGCCAGTCGAGACCACCACGGTGTCATCAGTGGACAGCACGACGCCGGATACAACGCAGCCTGACACCACGACGTCCGAGCCGGCGACGACCGAAACCACGAGTGAATCGGTCGACCCGGCTGGTCCGACGGCCGAAACCTCAACGACGATGCCGCTGGACAGCTCGACCTCCACGACGGCCGCAGCGTCAACGACCACTGAAGTCGCCACCACTGAGGCTCCGGACACATCTGCAGCTCCAGATCCGCTTGGACCGACTGCCACCGACACGCTTCCAGTCACAGGTTCGCCGACCTGGTGGATCGTCGGTTCTGGCCTCGTTCTCGCAATGGCGGGCGCCGCATTGACGCTCTCCTCTCGTTTCTCGCTCGAGTAGCCGACGTTGGACACGGTTGCTGTGGCCGCGCCTCCTGGCCGTCGACCGACCCATGGTCCAGGAAGCGAGCCGTGGACTCAGCGGCGGTGCAGCGTGGGTTCTGGAACGACGAGGACCGGGATTTCGGTGAACTCGAGGAGGTGTTCGGTCTGGCTGCCGACGTACGGTTGACCGGGCCGTCGGATGTCGGATCGGCCGACGAGGATGACGTCGGCGGACCACTCGTGGGCGACAGCCAGAAGAGCCTCGAACGGTCGAGCGCCGTCGGTCGTTGTGCATCGGGCGGATACGTCAGCGTTTGCTGCGAGGTTCGCTACGTGGTCCAAGACGGCACCGGCGTCGGTGCTTGGTTCGGCGACGGTGACGAAGTTGAGCTCCACGGGATGGCTCTTGGCGATCTTGATTGCGACCGCCGCGGCAGCAAACGCAGGCGACGAATCATCGACAGCCACGAGGATTCTGAGTGTCATGAGTGTCTCCGCTCGCTGTGCGAAGTGGCAATTTGGACGCGTAACGCTTCTTCGCGATCTTGCTCGTCGAGGTCGAGGTCGAGATCGTGGAGGTGTGACTCGAGCCTGGGAACGAGACGCTGTTCGATGGCACGCCGGCGTCTTCGGGTTGTCTTCAGTTCGACGGCCAGTCGTCGCAGTGCGGTGCTGGTGGACGCGTGGGCTGTCGCCGCTCGAAGGGCGACTTCGTGGGCAGAGGCTGTCGGTTGGAGCGCAGCTGTCGATCTGAGTGTTGGTTCGCGACCGAACGTCACGTCGACAACGCCGGGATAGTTGATCCCCATCGATGCCTCCCAATGGGGCGTGACGGTTGTGGGGTGCGGCTTGTGATTCACGATGGCTGCGAGCTCGTCGCTGGCTCCGAGCGCCCTCGCTATGAGTAAGCACGCGGCCGCGTCCTGGCAGCTCGATTCCCACACAACTTTCGTACGGGTGACGTGTCCTTCGAGTCGCGCCTGTTCGCGTTGCAGTGCCTCTTCTTTGCTGCGCAACAGATCGATGCCATGTCGGGCGAGCTGGAGTCTGCCCATCAGGCGTAATCGGTCGGCCCTGGTTCGGGTATTCCCTCGAGCGGTCACAGCGAGCTCTCGGTCGTCTTGTTGGCACCCCGAGCCGAGGCATCGGGCAAATAGCGGTCGATCATCTTCGGGGTGACCATGGTGAGTTCACGGGTCGGCAGGAGACTCGCAAGGGCCCAGGCCTGGTCGAGTGTTGCGGCGAGCTGGCGTGGCATGCGAGGGCCCTGGCTGATGAAATCTTGCTCAAACCGATGGGCGAACTCGAGATAGCGCTGTTCTGTCATCGACAAGGCATCGAGACCGATGAGCGCGCCAAGCTCTTCGGCTTGTCGTGCCGAAGCAAGAAGCGACAGCACTTGGGCCGCGATGGCGAGGTGGTCTTCCCTGGTGCGACCTGGTCCTGCGCCCCGCCGCATGAGGCGCGACAGGGAGGACAGAGGGTCGATGGGCGGGGAGACGCCGCGAGAGTGAAGATCGGTGGAGAGAACGATCTGGCCTTCGGTGATGTAGCCGGTCAGGTCAGGGACGGGATGTGTGATATCACCGGCTGGCATGGTGAGTACGGGGAGTTCGGTGATCGACCCGGGCTGGTTCTTGAGACGTCCGCAGCGTTCGTAGATGCTGGCGAGATCGCTGAACAGATATCCGGGGTAGCCGCGGCGGCTCGGCACTTCGCCCCGCGCCGCTGAGAGTTGGCGGACGGCGTCGCAGTAGCTGGTCATGTCGGTCAGGACGACCAGGACATGGTGGCCGAGATCGAACGCAAGGTGTTCAGCGACGGTGAGAGCCAGCCGCGGTGTGAGGATCCGTTCGATGGTCGGGTCATCTGCGGTGTTGAGGAAAACGGCTGCATGGCCGGACCTGACGCGGTCTTCGAGGCCGTCTTGTACGAGGTCGGCGTCCGCGTTGGTGATTCCCATTCCGGCGAACACGACACGGAACTCGGCCCCCTCGACGGTTGCTTGCGCTGCGACCTCGATGGCGAGTTCGAGATGCGGGAGCCCGCCGACCGAGAACACCGGCAGCTTCTGGCCTCTCACCAGAGTCGCAAGCCCATCGATGGCCGAGATGCCGGTGAGCACGGGGTCTTTGGGTACGTCGCGACGGGCAGGATTGATGGCTTCGCCGGCTACGGGCCGTCGTAGCGAACCGATGATTGGTGGGCCGCCGTCGATGGGGTCTCCTCGCCCGTTGACAGTTCGCCCCAGCCAGCCTTCGCTGACGGGAATTTCGAGCGGCGAACCGGTGAACGAGACCGTGTTGTGCTGAGTGCTGATTCCTCCTGTGCCTTCGAACACTTCGATGATGGCGAGGTCGCCGTCGATCTCGACGACGACTCCATGGCGTGTCACGCCGTCGGCGGTGCGGATGAGGACATGCTCGTCCCAGCCGACGTCTTCGACGCCGGTCACGAAGATGAGAGGCCCATCGATGCGATCGATGGAGGTGATCTCGATCGGGGCGAGGAACGCTTGACGCGGCTGCTGGGTCATGGCGAGAGTCGTTTCATGGCTGCGACGAGATCGGCGGTGATCGCTGCGACGGCGGCAGCGTCGTCAGGGCCAGCGCTGTCCTTGGCCCGCAAGAGCGGACCGAAGTCGAACTCCTCGATGACGCTGGCTGGTGTCCCGGCGCTGCCGAGTCGGGTGGCGGCGTCGTAAGTGTCGAGGACCGCCTGGGCGAGTGCTGTCTGCTTCGCCAGTGAGCACGATGCGTCGTTGTCGCTGAGGGCGCTTTGTTGCAGAACGGCCTCGCGGATCAGTCTCGCAGCGAGCAGGACGAGGCGCTCATCGGTGGGGAGCGACGTCAGCCCTACGAGTTCGGCGATGCCCTGTAGTCGTGCCGCTTCTGCGAGCAATGCTTGGAGCCGTGCCCTACGGGCGACCCAGTCCGGGTCTCCGTTCGCGGCATGCCAGCGGCCGATGGCATCGCTGTCACGCGAGAACGACGTGTTCCAGCTGACAGCGGGGTAGTGCCGGGAGTATGCGAGGTTGCGGTCGAGGACCCAGACTGCTTGCACGAAGCGCTGGGTGTGGGACGCGACGGGTTCGGTCAGGTCGCCGCCGGGTGGCGAGACCGACGTGACGATAGTGACGGTGCCGTCCCCGCCGCCAAGCGTGGTGACTCGCCCCGCTCGTTGATAGAAGGCGGCGAGTGACGCGGGGAGATCGGCCGGGTATCCCTGTTCGGCTGGAATGGCCCCTGTTCGGCTTGCAAGTTCGCGCCTGGCTTCGGCCCACCGCGACGTCGAGTCGGCGATGATGACTGCGTGATACCCCATGTCGCGGAAGTGTTCGGCCACGGCGACTGCGGTGTAGATGCTGGCTTCACGGGCCATGACAGGCATGTTGGATGTGTTGGCCAGGATGATGGTCCGCTCGACGAGGGAGCGTCCCGTCGTCGGGTCGACCAGTTGTGTCAGTTCCTCGATGAGGTCGGCCAGCTCGTTCCCTCGTTCGCCGCAACCGACGTAGATTATGACGTCGGCGTCACCCCATTTCGCGACTTGTTCCAGAAGCATGGTCTTGCCTTCGCCGAATCCGCCGATGACGGTGGCGCTGCTGCCTTTGGCGATGGGTTCGACGATGTCGAGCACTCGTTGACCAGTGACGAATGGAGCGCGGTCGTGAACCCGTCGTTGGTAGGGGCGGGGGCGTCGAATCGGCCATTCGTTGGTCAGCGAGACCGGCGAGTCATCGATACTGGCGACAACTGCGGTCGACTCGTAGATTCCGGCCGGAGCGATCTGCTCGAGTATTCCGGTGACGCCGCTTGGCACCAGCACCAGCTGATCGAGGCGGTTGTCGGTCCGGATGGTTCCGACCAGGTCGCCAGGCGCCATCTGGGCGCCGACCTCGGGTCCCGGTTCGAAGTGGTGGCGGGTGCTGGCGGGCCGGACGAGACCGCGAGGAGCGAGAAAGAGCTCGGCGTCCGCGAGCGGGCGGAGGAGTCCGTCGAAGATGCCGCCCAGCAGTCCAGGGCCCAGCTCGACGGTCAATGGGTGGCCGGTGGCCCATGCCGGCTCGCCGACAGCGAGACCGCCGGTGTATTCGTACAGCTCGGCGATGGCGAGGTCGCGGTCGACGGTGAGCACTTCGCCGGGAAGGCGGAGGTGGCCGACCTCGATGTATTCGAAACGGGCCACGTTGTCGAGACCAGTGACGTGGACCACGGGTCCGTTGACTCGCACCACTCGGCCGGCATCGGCGTTCATGTCCATAGCTCGACCACATCGTCTGCAAGAGTCTCGAGGGCCCGGTCGGCCAGAGCAGTCAGGCGGTAGTCCACCCGTTGGACGTCGGCTTCGCCAACGATTCCACCATCTGGCGAGGCATCACGGTCGAGAGCAGCGGTGTCACCGAGTTGGTTGCGGGCCATCGACTCGAGCTCGTCGAGCAGCGCCGGGTAACGGGGATCAGTTCGTAACTCCCGCGCCGATTCGTGGACGGTGTCGATCAGCTGTTGCAGTATCTGCTGCTGGCGTTCGAGGACTCGTCGATGTGTCTCGGTGCGAAGTCGGGCGAGACCCTGGTCGGCGAGGGCCCGAGCTGAGCGTTCAGCGAGGCGCCGGGCCTGTTCGACCGCTGCGTCGGTTTCGTCCTTGGCGGTGTCGGTGAGTTCTCGAGCGTCCCGGACGGCTTCGGCGATGATTCGCTCGGCTTGGTCTTCGGCATCGGCGAGGAGGGCTTCGCGAACCGGCTCGAGAATCCGGTCGAGCGAGGTCGGAGCCTCGTGTTGGGTCGGTGTCGTGGCTTTCATGGCATGACGACGGTCAAGACGTCGGGGCGGTTGTCGAGCTCTGTCTCGAGGTCTCGGGCGGCTCGTGGCGAGAGAATCACGAGACCGACGTCGGAACCGAGACTCGACCAAGCAGCGGCGGACGCCGCCACGGAGTCGGCGATCTGGACGTCCACGCCGACCAAGGCGAAGCCTTCGAGTTCGTGGGTGTCGCCGATTGCGGCCACGGTGCTCACGGGACGTGACCGAGGATCAGCACGGCAACGATCAAGCCGTAGATGGCGACTCCCTCGGCCAGCCCGACGACGACCATCGCTCGGCCGAAGAGTTCGGGTTGCTCACTGACCGCAGCAAGAGCTGCAGAGCCGGCATAGGCGATGGCGATGCCGGCCCCGAGTGCAGATGCAGCGACGGCGATGCCGGCCCCGATGAAGGCGGAGCCGGTGTCGATTGAAGTGGTGGTTGCCGACGTGTCAGTTGTCTGCGTTTGCAGTAGCGGAGCCTGCTCTGGCGTTGTCGCTTGAGCACCGTCGGTGCCTGCTGCGGCTCCGATGAGGAGGCCAACCGTGAGCGCAGCAGCCACGGCGAGTGCCGTGACCAGGGATCGTTGTCGAATGCGGGACGGCCGGCGCAGCACGAAAAGAGTCACGGCGAGCGGCGCTGTGGTGAGGACGAGAACGAGCAGCCAGGGTGTCATTGGGTCTCCTGTTTTCTGGTGGGAATGTGCCAGGCCTCGAAGGGTCGGCCTTGTGTGCTGAAGAGCCGGGAGAACATCTCGTAGTACTCCAGGCGAAGGGCTTGAATGGCGCCGACCAGGGCGCCGAGGGTAAAGGCAGCCAAGTTGCCGCCCAGGAACAACGCGATCGCTCCTGCGCGACTCAAGAGGCCCGATCGCTCCCACAAGCCCACGGTTCCATCCCAGGTGACCCCGGTGAGGACGGCGTGGGTGAGGCCGAAGGCCGCCAGGCGAGTGAACGAAACGATGTTGGAGCCGAGGCGCAGGACGGTGTCGAACATCTCTACGACGGCTTGGGCGAACCCGGCCGGGCCCGGCCCTGCTTTGACGAACAGCCCAGCGAACGTCAGCAAGGCGCCGATGATCGCAGCGCCGATTCCGGCTTGGGACAACCAGGGAAACGAGCCGATCGACCCTCCGACGACAGCGGCAACACCGGCGAACAGCAGAGAGCCGCCGATCCCTGAGGCGTCATACAAAGCCACAGCGGGCCCAGACTCTCGCCACCGATTCACGGTCGCCAGAATGAAGGTGACAGCGAGAAGGCAAGCGCCTAGGACCAGCCCGACAACGAGCAGAGTCTCTGGCTGATCGAGAGGTCGGATCCACAGCGTCGGCACCAGCCCGGTCGGACCGAACGCTTCGCCGTAGAGGAACCCGAACGCAACCGCAGCGATACCGGCGCCGATCAGGAATGGTGCGGCCCGGTAGGCCGCTGGCCGCCGATCGGGGCCCAGATGGTGAGCCCACAGACCCAACAAGACCACGGCCAAGCCGTGGGCCACATCACCGAACATCATCCCGAACATCACCATGTAGGCAGCGGCAGCAAACAGGGTTGGATCGATGTCGCGATACGGGATCGTGGCGTAGGTCGTCACGAGTGGGCGCAGAGCAGCCCCGGTCGAGCTCTCGACGTGCGCAGTCGGAGCGATGATGCCTCGGCGGACCGGTATCTCGGCGATCGATCCACCGAACCGGGCGATCCGGTGACGGATCGTCTCGATGTCGGCACTCGGAATCCAGCCGGGCAGCACCAGACATTGGCCGAGCCTTCTCGCCGCAGAGAGGCGCTGCTCCAGCGACGCTTCCCCCAACAGCAGGGCGGCCTGATCTGGGCGCCCGGGGTCGTCGGCGCCGACAGAGAGGACCGACAGTTCCGGTGTCGCCGTCTCGACTGTCTGGTTGGCAAGGGCGCTGAACGGCCCCGAGCCAGGTACGTCAGGCCGGTCGGGTTCGAACACTCCAGCGTCGGCAATCTCGACCAGAACGCGTCGAATTCGTGTTTCGGGAGCCACGATGGCGGCACGCAGCATTCGCTGGGGCAGCAGCTCGTCACGCCACGGCATCGAACGCCTCCACTGGATTCGGGCCCCGGCCGGCGATCTCGATGGCTGCGGTGACCCGGCGCAGATCGAGCAGGAGCAACGCCATCAGTGCGGCCACCACATTCTGCGTGGGGCGCCTGGTCGCTACCAATGCTGCTGCGTCAGAGGCAATTTGTTGGGCAACGAACGCTTCGGCCCGCCACAGATCCTGCGGCTCTGAGATCCCTTCCAACGCCCAGGCCGCTGACGCTGGCAGCCGATCGGTCAGCTCAGAGAGGCTTGCTGCCCGTCGCCAATGGCGGCCCAGCAGCTGGTCGACCGCGCGACCGGTGACTGGTGCAAGCTGACGTCGGAAAGCAAAGATCTCCCTGGCGACGAGCACCGCCAGCCCGCCCCTGGCCCACTCGGAGGCCACGGGTAGTCCGCGGACCAGTCGGCGGGCCCAGGCAACACGCAAACCAACGGCCAAGGCGACGGGGTCCAGCCCGCCAGGATCGCCCCACGCCGAGCGTGTCAGAACGTGCTGGATTTCTTCGGCAGTCGAGGTGGTTGCTATCCGTGGCCAGGCCACCGCCAGAGATCCCAGCGGGACGGCCACCGATGCCGACGGCGAGCTCATCGCAGCGAGGTGGTGTTCGATGTTGCCGATCTCGAGAGGTGCAGCGAACAGACGAGCAACACCGCTGCCGCCAACGGGCAACCACCCGGCGAGTACTCGCAACTGCCACACGGTGGCCGTGATTGCCTCATGACGAGCGACTCGACGATCTGCGCCGGGTTCGAGTTCGGTGCCGTAGAACGTTGTCGCGAGCTGGTTTCGGGCATCGTGCCAGGAGTCGGCTCCGGCTATCTCCCGAGCCCCGTCAGGCCCGACGAGGCGACGAACCAGAGCGCCACCTCTCGTGGAAGCGGCGACCCATCCGGCGGTCATGAGCTGCTCCCCTCGGAACGCTCGGACGAAACGATCGACCAGATCGATGCAACGACATCGTCTCGGATCTCAGGTATCAGCCGGGCAGCTGTTGCATCAAGATGATCGATGGCCGCAGATGCGGCGGTCTCGATGCTGTGCTGTTCCGTGCTGACACGCTCGCTGAGACGCTCGGTCGCCGCAGTCTCGGCCGATGCAAGCTGATCTGGCAGCCGTGCACGGATCTGGCGGGCTTGATCGTCCGCATCGCGTCGCGTCTGCACACCGCGCGATGTTGCTGCGGTGATGACGGCTTCAGCCTCGTTCTCGAAACCCGCAAGGACGACCGCAATTGCCGCCATCTCGGCGTCACGATCAGAATCGAGGCGCTGTTGTTCGCCCTCGGTCGGTGCACCCGGTGCTCCCGCCGGTCGGATTCGTTCGAGAAGCTCGCTCAGACTCACGGGCATCAGGAGTGCCCAGAACTCAAGGAAACGACGCGACTCAACTCCAACTCCATGGCTACATGCTCGTCCCGGTGAACAACGCGGGACAGAGGACGAGGTCCCAGCATTCAGGTCGAAACGAATCGGGCCTACCGGACCACGCGGCTCTGATCATGCCGGTCGACGACGCCGTAGGATCCCCGCATGATTGATGCTCCCCACGTCCGGGAGATCGCCGGACGGTGCACCGTCGGATGACCAGTAGTTGGAATCGTCCAGGTCGATCGGGAGCCGTGCTGTACGCCATTGCGGCCGTGCTCTTCGGGACCATCGCTGCCGGGTTCAGTCGCCTCCGGTTCGCCAAGCAGCAGGGCCGGCGCCGCGCCGCCATGGCGCTGCCGCAGGGGCCGATCATCATCGTGTCGAATCACGCCAGCTACGCGGATGGAGTACTCCTCGCGCTGGCGTGTCGTCGCATGGGCCGGTCAATCCGACTACTGGCCACCGGTGGGGTCTTTCGAGTGCCCGTTCTCGGCCGGGTGATGCGGAGTCTCGGATTCATCAGGGTCGAGCGCGGCAGCACATCAGCGTCCGGAGCGCTCGACCTCGCGGCCGAGGCATTGGCTGCGGGTGAGGCCGTCGGCATCTTCCCCGAGGGCCGAACGACCCGTGACCCGCAGCACTGGCCGGAACGAGCCAAGACAGGAGCGGTTCGACTCGCACTTCGCACGGGCGTCGCGATCGTTCCGATCGGCATGGTCGGGACACACCGCGTGCTTGACCACCATCGTCTCGCCCGATCCCTCTTGGTGAGTCTGGTCCTGCGGCCGAAGGTCATGGTCTCGGTTGGCGAGGCGATCGACGTACGCGCCATGGCCGGCGGAGAGGAAGCATCACCCGAACGGGTGCGTGACACCGCCGATCAGGTGATGGGTCGCATCGTTGCTCTCGTGGAGGAGCTCCGGCAGGAAATCGCCAGCGACCCGACGGGAGTCCCGCCGGCACTTGCCGCTCCCGTATCACCACCAGCTCCGAGCCGTCGCACGCGGCTTCGGGCGCTCCTACGTCGTCGTCGTTGAGCTCGCTCAGCGCCGGCCAAGACGAACCAGATGACCCTTCACAGACGCTCACCAAGGCAGGCAACGCGATGACCAGAACTCGACAGCCGGCGGACAAGACGCTCGGTGACCTGCGACTTCGACTCGCTCGCAACGTGTGGCAGCACCACCCTGGGGTGCGATCGACCGACGAGTTGACGCGCGGTGAGCGGGCCGCCGATCGGATGCGGAACGGCATGGGGTCGTGGGCGTTCGTGTTGACGGCGCTCGTCTTTCTTGGCGGGTGGATGGCCGGAAACCGGAGCGTGGGTTTCGACCCCTACCCGTTCATCCTGCTCAACCTGATCCTGTCCTGCATCGCCGCTCTCCAGGGTGCGATCCTCCTGATCGCGGCGAGGCGCTCCGATCAGGTGTCAGCCGAACTTGCCACCCACGACTACCAGACGAATCTCGATGCTCTCGAGATCATCAAGGCCATCGAAGCGATGACGGCTGAGATCCACGCCACGACCCACGCCGCCGGGCCGCCAACGACGAAGGCATAACCGGTGCAACCATCGACGACTCGACGCTCGGCGGCGGCGCTCTCGCTCGGCGCGCTCGGTGTCGTGTTCGGCGACATCGGGACGAGCCCGTTGTACGCCTTACGCGAGTCTCTCGCCGGGGAGCACGCACTCAACGTGGATGAGACCAACGTGATCGGTGTGCTCTCGCTGATGCTGTGGTCGCTCATCCTCGTCGTCACCGTGAAGTACCTGCTGGTCGTGATGCGGGCCGACAACCACGGCGAGGGTGGAATTCTCGCCCTGGCGTCTCTGGTGAACGGCTCGAGCTCTGTTGGTCGCCCACTTCTCCTGCTCGGCTTGTTCGGTACTGCCCTGTTGTACGGAGACGGAATGATCACTCCGGCGATCTCGGTGCTCTCGGCTGTCGAAGGCCTCGACATCGTCGAACCCCGGCTCGATCGATTCGTCGTGCCGATCGTGGTCGTCATCCTCATCGGGCTCTTCTCGATCCAGCACCGCGGGACCGAAGTCATCGGCCGGCTTTTCGGTCCCGTGATGGTCGTCTGGTTCGCAACCATCGCCCTCCTCGGCGCCGCCGAGATCGTCAACGATCTGACGGTACTCAGGGCCATCAACCCGGTGTACGCCGTGCGGTTCTTCGCTGCCAACGGATTCGACGGGTTCCTCAGCCTGGGTTCTGTCTTCTTGGTCGTCACCGGGGGTGAGGCTCTCTATGCCGACATGGGGCACTTCGGTCGTCGGCCCATCCAGTCGGCCTGGTTCGCCATCGTGCTCCCGGCGCTCGTCCTGAACTACTTCGGGCAGGGGGCTCGGCTGCTTCAGGATCCGACCGCGATCTCCAACCCGTTCTTCCTCCTCGCCCCCGGTTGGGCTCAGTGGCCGCTCACGATCTTGGCCACGACAGCCACGGTGATCGCCTCCCAGGCCCTCATCTCCGGAGCGTTCTCGCTGACGGTGCAGGCCATCAATCTCGACTATGCGCCAAAGCTCCGCGTCATACAAACCTCGGCTCATCATCGTGGGCAGGTGTACGTGCCGGCCGTCAATTGGTTCTTGCTCGCGGCCTGCCTCGTGCTGGTCTTTTCGTTCGGATCGTCTGCTCGCCTGGCGGCTGCCTACGGGGTCGCGGTCACGTTGACGATGGTCATCACGACCATCCTGATCGCCTCGATCGCCCACGATCGGTGGGGATGGTCGAAGGCTCAGACTGCCGTCGTGGTCGTTCCGCTCCTGGCCATCGACGTCGCCTTCGCCGTGGCCAACATCTTCAAGATTCCCGCCGGCGGTTGGGTGCCGCTCGTCGTCGGCCTCGCAGGCTTCACGTTGTTCACCACGTGGCGGACCGGACGGAGCCTCGTTCGAGAGCGTCTCGAACGCAGCGGCCTCTCCATCCAGACCTTCGTCGACGGCCTGCTGCAGCATCCGCCCAAGCGCCACTCGGGGACCGGCGTGTACATGCATCGCACGGCGGGTTTGGTCCCTCCCACGTTGCTGACGAACCTGAGGTACAACGATGCGCTGCACGATGTGGTGGTGTTCCTGTCCGTGATCGTGGACGACATTCCCCATGTTGTTCCGGCACGACGCGACCGGCTCCGATCCTTCGGAAGCGGCTTCCACGAGCTCGAGATGCACTACGGATTCAACGACGTTCCCAACCTGTGGACCGATCTCGGTGGTTTGATGCTCGACGGCGTGCGGTTCGACCCGAACGACACCGTCTTCTTCCTCGGCCGGGAACGCATCGAGGCAATCGGTCAGTCAGGGATGCGGCGCTGGCGCTATCAACTGTTCGCCTTCCTCGCGCGGAACGCAAGTGACCCCTCAGCCCATTTCGGTCTCCCGCCCGATCGATGCGTCGACATCGGCACCCATATCGGCATCTGATTCCGGCCGCCGTATCACGGAGCGTTTCGGTGGCAGCGTTTCGTCGCTGATGCCCCGGGGTACAACGTTCACCATGAATGCTCTCACACCGAACCCCGATGCCGTCGATCTGAGTGAGCCGGCCACGATTCCGGTCAAGCTCGCCGACCACACCAGATACATGGATGCGCAGCAGACCGTCGACCGACTGTCCGACGGAGGATTCGTGATGTCGAACGTGACCATCGTGTGGTCTGGTCTGCGCCACATCGAACACGTCACAGGTCGTCGCACCGTCGCGACCGCTGCTCGCGACGGTCTGTTCACCGGAGCCTGGTTCGGCCTCATCATCGGCTTCCTCTTCGGTTCTTTCGCCGACTCGTCGACGTCGCTGGTCGGGATGGTCGTCTCGTACATGGTCGTCGGTGCCATCACGGTCGCACTCTTCCAGGCCTTCCAGCACTGGGCTCGCAGGGGGACCCGCGACTTCTCGACCATCGGCCAGATGGACGCCGAGAACTACGAGGTGTGGGTATCGGCGCCGTATGTCGACCGCGCCCGTCAGATTCTGGGGGAAGCCCTCCCGGTCACGGCGAGCGATAGCTGACCGCGTCGTCGAGGTCGACGATCTGACCTTGCGTGGGCACCGATGCGCTCCACCCGAGACGGTCGACGATGGTTCGTCGGAAGGCATCGGCAGCAGCCTGCTCGCCGTGGACCACGAAGGCGTGTCGTGGCTGGAGATCTCCGCTGCCCAACCATGCGATGAGTTCGTCGCGGTCGGCGTGAGCGGACAGCCCTCCAATCGAGGCCACCTCGGCCCGCACCGGCACGTAGTCGCCGAAGATCTTCACCTCTCTCGCGCCCGAAACGAGCGCATCGCCTCGCGTTCCCGCCGCCTGGAAACCAACGAACACGATGCTGTTGCGGTGATCGGGTGCCAGATGTCGCAGGTGGTGAAGGACTCGCCCGCCGGTGGCCATACCACTGGCGGTCACCGAGATGTGCGGGCCACGACTCGATGTCAGGAGCTTCGACTCCTCGACCGTCCGCACAAACTCGACCCCGGACCGGAGACGCTCGCATTCGGGCCCGCTGAGCTGATGGAGCTCGTGGTGTTTCATGAAGATCTCGGTCGCGCTGACCGCCATTGGGCTGTTGAGATAGACCGGGACAGTGGGGATCGCGCCCGCCGCCATCAGATCGGCGAGGAGCGTGAGAATCGTCTGGGCCCGTCCGACAGCGAAGCTCGGGATCACCACCGAACCGCCCCGACCGAGCGTGCGGCTCACCACGTCAGCCAGCTCTGCGGCCGGATCTGAGCCACTGTGTAGCCGATTGCCGTATGTCGACTCGGTGACAACGAAGTCGGCCGCCGGTGGCGGTGCCGGCGGGCGCATGACCCGCTCCACGGGACGTCCCACGTCGCCGGTGAAAAGCACAGAGGTGTCATCGTCAGCCACCCGGACCGTTGACGAGCCCAGGATGTGGCCATTCGGCCGGAACGAGCACTCGAGGCCGGGGAGGCACGCCAACTCCTCGTTGAAGGCGACGGGCTGGAGGAGATCGAGGGCCCGCTCTGCGTCCTCAGTGGTGTAGAGCGGCTTGGCCGGGTCGTGTCGACTGCTGCGGTGTCTGTTGGCGAATCGTGCGTCCTCCTCTTGAAGATGCGCCGAGTCGAGCAGCATCAGCCGCATGAGGTCAGCGGTGGCCTGACTGCAGTGAATAGGACCCCTGAAGCCGTCTCGCACCAGCGCTGGGAGATAGCCAGAGTGGTCGATGTGCGCGTGGGTGACGAGAACCGCCCCGATGTCGGCTGGTGGATACGGGAACGCAGCCCAGTTCTGGGCCCGAAGTCGCTTGATGCCTTGGAAGAGGCCGCAATCGACCAGAACTGATTGACCGTTCGATTCGACGAGAAAACGCGAACCGGTGACCGTTTCGGCCGCTCCGAGAAACCGCAGTCGCATGATCTTCCTCCTGGTCGAGTGCACCGCCGGACCATCGCCGGCCAGCCACCTCATGCTCGGACGACCGGGACGGTTGCGCCAGGGCCGAAGGGCACTCGAGCTCGTCCGTCGGGTCCTTCGCCCCTGGTCGAATTCCGCCGCCGGATCGACGATCGAGGCACGTTCGACAACTCGTGTCGACCTGAATGCTGGAACACTGCCCTGAAGGGAGCGCTGCCATGAAGATCATCGTTGTCTACGAATCGATGTTCGGAAACACCCACGCGATCGCGGAGGCGATCGCCGCTGGGCTCGTCGATGTGGGAGCGGTCACGGTGGGTTCGACTACTGCGGCGTCGTTCCTCGATCTGGAACAGGCAGAGTTGCTCGTGGTCGGTGGTCCGACCCACGCGCACGGCATGTCGTCCAAGTCGACTCGGCGTTCAGCCGAAGAGGACGCGGGGGAGGACCCGACGCTCGACCTCGACGAAGATGCGGGAGGACCGGGCCTGCGTGACTGGTTCAAGAAGCTCCCGGAGGGGTCTGGCCGTTTCGGAGCGGCGTTCGACACCCGGGTCGATCACGCGGAGATCATCACCGGATCGGCCGCCCACGGCATCGCCCGTCGGCTTCGTCATCATGGCTACAAGGAGCTGCTCGAACACGAGAGCTTCGTGCTCGACGGCAACGGCCCCGTGTCGGATGCCGAGCTCGCGCGGGCCCGGAAATGGGGCGATGCGCTGGCCAACCAGTGCAAGGCCTTGAACATTCAATGATCGGGAGTCCGCTGTTGGTCGCACATCGAGCAGCCAACGAGCCCGATACCGATCGAGCTTGGGCTCGCGGCGCCGATCTGCTCGAGCTCGATGTGCACCTCTTCCGTGGCCGGCTCGAGGTGCGACATGCGAAAGCGATCTGGCCGACCCCATACCTCTTCGAGCAACGCAGGCTGCTGCCCCGTTTGGCGCCACGTCCGAGTCTTGGCGACGTCTTGGCGGCACTACCAGGAGACCGTGGGTTGTGGCTCGACTTGAAGGGCCCCGATCCTCGGCTGGCGCGGCGAGTCCTGTCAGCAATCGAGGGTCGGGCCGACGTGTGGGTGTCGGCGAGGTCGTGGTGGTTACTCGCACCGTTCCACGACCGTGTCGACACGGCCACGTACCGGTCGGTCGGCACGGCGTGGCAGCGATGGCTGGCTGCCCACCGACTGCCGAGCCGGTGGGGTCATGGGATCGTCATCCACGATCGCCTGGTCGATGAACTCGAGCTGCGGGACATGGCCCCGGACACGCCCGTCGTGGTCTGGGCAGTGGAGGACCGGTCCCGGGCGCTCGAACTCATCGATCGCGGGATCGCGGGTCTCATCCTCGACAGCGGAGTCCTGATCGACGAGCTCCGCGCCATCATCGCTGCGGAACGTCGATAGACTTTGGAGAACGCGTGAGCTCGGATCTGTCCCACGGCAGCTCGTTGCACCGATCTTCGCTCGAACACATTGCGCCTCTCCGGCGTTCGAGGAAACCATACGTGCATCATCCTGTTGTGATTCCGAACGTCCGCGCTGTGTTCCGCCATGCGGTCCCGAAGGTGATCGAGGGGAAGATCATTCCTCTCTTGTTGTTCGTCGGGTTCCTCGAGGCGCTCGGCAATGTCTGGGCGTTGATGGTGGCGCTCACCTGGTCGCTTGGAGCGATCGCCTTTCGCATCGCCACGGGTCGAAGCGTCCCCGGTCTAATCATTCTGAGCTCTGCCGCGCTCGTCGCCAAGACGATCGCTGCTCTCCTGACCGGCTCGATGCTCGTCTATTTCCTCCAGCCGACGATCACGACGGTGTTCGTGGGAATCACCTTCCTCGTGTCGGTCCCGCTCGGGAATCCGCTCGCTCAGAGGCTGGCATGTGATGTCTTCCCCTTTGAAGACACCACGAAGTCACACCCGCTGATGAAACAGTTCTTCGTGCGCCTGTCGGTCCTGTGGTCGTTCACGAGCCTGGTCAACGCGTCCGTCACCGTCTGGCTGCTGCTGACCCAGTCGATCACGACGTTCGTCCTGATCAAGTCCGTCCTCGGACCGGCCACCGGCATTGTGACGGTCGGCTCGATGTTCCTCTGGTTGCGGCGTGACCTCGCGAAGAGCGGCACGCCCCTGGTGTGGGCCAGGGCCTGACCTCGGCTACGCCGAACCCTCGACAATCGGCCACGCTCGTTCACTCAGATGCGCGCCAGAGAGTCGATCGGCATTGCCGTGGATCGACTCGTCGAGCAGCGTGCGTCGACGTGACACCTTTCGGAAGGCGGCCACCGTCCGATCGACGCCGGCGAGGACGATCGGCACATCATCGGGCATCGCCCGGTGCAGCGCATCGTCGACCAGTCGCATGAAGCGCTCGGTGTCAGCGTCCTCGTCGCTCCCCTGACCGTGGAACGCCGCCGTGGTGCGACCGGCGCCGACCCGCCCGGCGGCATGGCTCTGCAGTTGTGGTTCTCGATCGTCGAGTGCAAGCGCCGTGGCCAGGTCCACTGGAAGCACCGGCGGATCGTCTTCGACCAGCCCGTGTTGATCACCTCGAAGGAGACGGACCTTCTTGAGGCTCAGCGCCAACACCGCGTACGGACGACGCTCGTCGACGTGCATCAGGAGAACGTCGACCTTGGGGTGATCGGAGACCACGACCGACGGATCGCAGGTGCCGGCAAGCCGAAACATGACCTGGTCGCCGGGGGAGAGGAACACTACGAGGCTCTCGTCCAATGTCGTCCAGAAGGCTGCGTCGTCGAGGAGGTCTGCTCCGCGTTCCCGCAACGTGTTCGTGACGGTCGCGCCGGTTCCGCGAGCCTTCAGCAGGTCTACTGCTTCGGTCATCAGGTTCTTGAACTGGATCTTCGTTGCGGTGTTCGGGCCGACCCGCTCCGTTGGGACGGCGAGCGAAACCCACGGGCCTTCGGACCGTTCCGCCAACATCTCGACGCTGGCTCGATCCACATGATCAATCATTGCGACAACTCCTTCTGGGGACGACACATACTGGCTCTCCTGACATCGTGACCCTGGCCGGGCCATCCGGCCAGGGTCCTTCGTCAGCATCGTGCGGCGCACTCCCTCATTCTTCAGCCAGCGCCATCTCGGCGTGGGCCGCTGCCAGTCTCGCAACGGGTACCCGGTAGGGCGAGCAGCTGACGTAGCTGAGCCCGAGTTGACGGGCGAGGGCGATGGAGGCCGGGTCGCCTCCGTGCTCGCCGCAGATCCCAGCTTCCAGATCGGGTTTCACGCCTCGGGCACCGGCCAGGCAGATCTCGATGAGTTTTCCGACACCCTTGGCGTCGAGTGTTGCGAACGGGTTCTGCTCGAACACGCCTGTTTCGAGGTATTCGATGAGGAAGCCGGATTCGGCGTCATCTCGACTCATACCGAACGTCGTCTGGGTCAGGTCGTTCGTGCCGAACGACAAGAAGTCGGCGTACTCGACGATGTCGGCCGCCGTCAGCGCGGCTCGGGGAACCTCGATCATGGCACCCACGACCGTCGGGACGTGGTGACCGCGGGTCTCCTCGACCGCCCGTGCCGACGCTTGGATCACGATGCGCTGCCGGATGAACTCCTCCACGTCGCTGACGAGGGGGATCAGCACCTCGGGGTTGACCGGGATGCCTTCCTCGATCACGTCGGCGGCAGCTTCGAAGATGGCGCGAGCCTGCATCGAGGTGAGTTCGGGGATGAGCACGCCGAGACGGACGCCTCGGGTACCGAGCATCGGGTTGGCTTCCCGCTGGGAGTCGATCTGGGCGAGAAGCGAGTTCGCCCGTTCGATGGCCCCGAGCATGCTCTCGACCTCCTCGAGTCCACCGGCACGCAGCAGCTTGATCTGCATGTCGACGATCTCGCGCTGGAGCTCGTCCCGATCGGGGAGGAACTCGTGGAGCGGCGGATCGAGCAAGCGGATGATCACGGGCTTGCCGTCCATCGCCCGAAACAGGTCGGCGAAGTCTTGGCGCTGGAACGGCAGCAGTGAGCTGATGGCTTCGTCCCGTTCGGTGGTGGTCGACGCCATGATCATCTTCTGCATGATGGGGAGTCGCTCGGGGTCGAAGAACATGTGCTCGGTCCGGCAGAGCCCGATGCCGAGGGCTCCGAAGCTCGACGCCCGTGTGGCATCTCGCCCGGTGTCCGCGTTGGCACGAACCTCGAGTTCGCTGAGGTCGTCGGCCCAGCCGAGCAGTTCAGAGAGGTAAGGATCGTTCATGTCGGCCTCGGTCAGGGCAATCGCTCCTGCGAACACCTCGCCCGAGGTGCCGTCGATCGAGATGGCGTCGCCCTCTCGTACGAAGAATTCGCCGCAGGTGACCGTGCGCGCACCGAGATCGATGTCGAGATCACCCGCACCGACGACCGCCGGTCGACCGAACTGGCGGGCGACCAGGGCGGCGTGGCTGGTCCGGCCGCCGCTCGAGGTCAGGATGCCTTTCGCCGCCAGCATTCCGTGGACGTCATCCGGCTTGGTCTCGGGTCGGACGAGGATGACGTCGCGGCCCTCGTTGGCCCAGCGTTCTGCCAGGTCAGGGTCCAGAGCCACGACGCCTGTCGCTGCCCCGGGGGAGACATTGAGGCCAACCGTCACGGGCTGGATCTCGGCGATGATGGCCGGGTCGAAGCGGGGATGGAGGAACGCCTCGATCTGTTCTGGGCTGATCCGACTGACGGCCTCGGGGCGAGTGATCACTCCCTCGTTGGCGAGGTCGACGGCGATGCGGACGGCAGCTTGCGCCGTGCGTTTGCCGTCACGGGTCTGGAGCAGCCAAAGCGTGCCGTTCTCGACCGTGAACTCCATGTCCTGCATGTCTCGGTAGTGCGCCTCCAACCGTTGGGCGGTTTCCGCGAACTGTTGGTGCATCTCGGGCATCACGGTGGCGAGTTCTGCGATGGGTCGGGTCTTTCGAATGCCGGCCACCACGTCCTCACCCTGTGCGTTGACGAGGAAGTCGCCTTCCAGGCTCCGGTCGCCCGTGGTGGCATCGCGAGACATAGCGACACCCGTGGCCGAACTGTCGCCGGTGTTTCCGAAGACCATCGCCACGATGTTGACCGCAGTTCCCAGGTCGTTCGAGATGTGGGCTGCCCGTCGGTAGTCGCGGGCTCGCTTGCCGTCCCAGCTGTTGAACACTGCCTCGATGGCCATGCGGAGCTGCTGCAGTGGGTCGGTCGGGAACGGGATGGATGCCCTCCGCACGACGACCTGTTTGAACGCATCGATGATGGTGCGAAGCGCTTCGACGTCGAGGTCGGCGTCGTTCTCGGTCTCGGCGGCGGCGCGAGCGTCGGTCAGGACCTCTTCGAAGTATTCGTCCGCGATACCCAGCACCACGGCGCCGAACATCTGGATCAGGCGGCGATACGAATCGAGCACGAAGTGCTCGTTGCCGGTGATGGCGATCATGCCCTCGACGACCTCGTCGTTGAGTCCGATGTCGAGGACGGTGTCCATCATGCCCGGCATCGAGAACTTGGCTCCAGAACGGCACGCAACGAGCAAGGGCTTGTTCGGGTCGCCGAGCGTCTTGCCAGACCGTTCCTCGATCGACTGCAAGGCAGTTGTCACCTGGCCCCACAAATCATCGGGGAACACACCGCCGAGATGGAGGAAGCGGTTGCACGCTCGAGTGGTGACCGTGAAGCCGGGCGGGACGGGGATCCCGATCCGGGTCATTTCGGCGAGATTCGCTCCCTTGCCGCCCAGGAGCGAGCGAACGTCGTCCCAATCTCCCCCGACTGCCTTCTCGGCTGCCTCGATCTCGTCGAATCCAAAGACCCAGCGCTCATCGGCCTTGGTCATCACTTCATTTTCACTCGTCATACCCGCCAGTCTTCGCCGTTGTCGGGTGGCCGAGAAGGGGCTTCCGTCCCTTCTTGACCACCATTTCCAGGGTTGGACAAGCGGCGTGGCTCAAGCGGACGACGCTCGTCAGGAGCGCTCGTCGTCTCTCGGGGTGAGCAGGCCGTAGTGGCCGTCGTAGCGGCGATAGATGACGGCGCCTCGTCCGGTCTGGGCGTCGGCGAAGAAATGGAAGTCGTCGCCGGTCTGATCGAGCCAGATCTGGGCATCGGTCAGACTGCTTGTCGGTGCGTCGGCCACGTCGACGAAGCGTTCGGACGGTTCATCGCTTCCATCGGGTTTCACGGTGGTCAGGAAGCAGTCGCGGTCCGTGTCGGCATCGACGAAGAGGAAGAAGTCGTAGTCCAGCATGAACCGGTCCCACCGCGCCTCTTCCGGGGTGGCGCGCAGCGTCGTCGGCGACTTCTTGACCACGACCTCGCGCTCCTCAGCCGGTCGTTCGAATCGGTGGGAGCTCGCCGACCTCATGTTGCCGTGCCGCCATTCTCCCGGCTCGTGCTCCTTGCCCCTCGGGTCGCTCCTGGCGCTGCGGACCCGCTGCTCGAGCTGTTTGTGGAGCCGGGCATCGACGTCAGTGATCGCCTCGGCGATCGAGCCTGCGTACACCTCAGCTCGAATCGTCTCGCCCTTGGCACGCAGGGTGACACGCACACGGGCCTGGGTTCCCGGGTCCCGATCGTGTCGAACCGTCAGGAGCGCCTGGGAGTCGATCAGCCGGTCAGCGATCGGTCGGACGACAAGCTGGAGCCGATCGAGCAGGTGTTCGACGTCGGTGTCCGAGATGCCGCCCCGAAGTTCGATCTCGACCGGCAGTGCCTCGTCCAGGACGGCGATGGTTGCAGAACGAATGGTCATGCGCTTCCAGCTCTCTCTCGATGGGTCACCATCCTGACCGGGACGCCGGTCCCGTCGCAGGGCACAACGTCCCCTCCCAGAGGAGATCGGTGGGTGGACTTCAGCCCCTACCCGTCGGCAGCGACGGTTTCTAGGGTCGTCTCATGACCGAAGACCGCGTTCCTCCCGGCGTCGCTACTCCGAGCGTTGCCGAAACGCACATCTCCACCGTGTTCTTCTCGACTGATCGGGCGTTCAAGCTGCTGAAACCGCTCCGTACCAGTTTCCTCGACTTCAGCACGGTCGAGCGCCGGCTCCAAGCCGTCGCCGATGAGCTCGAACTGAATCGGCGAATGGCGCCGGATGTGTACCTCGGCACCGCCGATGTGCTGGAGATGGGCGAGATCGCCGATCGGATGCTCGTGATGCGTCGGCTTCCGGACGATCGTCGTCTCACCCGGCTTGTGACCGATCCGAACCTGGAGGATCTGATCCGCCAGGTCGTTCGCAAGGTCGCGGCGTTCCACGCAGCCGAACGCCCGATCGACGATGCGGACGACATCGCCGGGCGCGACGCCGTCGCCCGTAACTGGAACGACAGCGTGGCGGACATGATTCCGCTTCGCGGCGAGGTGTTCGACACCGAGGAGTTCGATCTCGTCACCCATCTGGCGAATCGATACCTCGATCACTCCGAGGCGCTGTTCGCGGCGCGGCTCACCGACGGTTTCGTCCGTGACGGCCACGGTGATCTCACGGCCGAGGACATCTTCTGCTTCGACGACGGGCCTCGCATCCTCGACTGTCTGGCGTTCGATCGAAAGCTTCGAGTTGCAGACGTGCTCTGCGACGTTGCCTTTCTCGCCATGGACATGGATCGGTTGGCCGGGCCGTCTTCCGCCGATGCGGTGTGGAACTACTACGCCGAATTCAGCAACGAGCACCACCCCCAATCGTTGGCTCACCACTACGTCGCCTACCGGGCCCACGTGCGGGCCAAGATCGCTGGCATCCGCCACCAACAGGGAGATTCCGAGGCAGCGGCCTCAGCTCGCATGTATCTAGACCTGTGTCGCCGCCACCTCGAGCTGGCGCGCCGTCGCCTGATCGTCGTCGGCGGCTCACCGGGCAGCGGGAAGACCACGGTTGCCGGCGCTCTCTCGCGTGCACTCGACTGGAGCCTCGTCAGCTCGGATCCCATCCGTAAGGAGTTGACCGGCCACGCACACACGGATCGCGACTTCGCCGACCCTGGTGGCGGCATCTACTCGGCCGACGTCTCGGCCGACACCTACAACGAGGTCTTCCGGCGAGTGTCGCTGCTCCTCGAGCGGGGCGAATCAGTGATCGTCGACGCCTCGTTCAGCAACCCGGAGCAACGTGAACGGGCCCGTGAGCTCGGTCGTCGATGCGGGGCCGACGTGACCGAACTAGAGTGCGTGCTCGACAGCAGCACGGCCAGCGACCGAATCGAACGCCGCCTCGAGCGGGGGAACGATCCGAGCGATGCGAGGCCGGAGATCCTCGATGAGCTACGGGCAATGCATGCAGCATGGCCAGAGGCAATCCCGGTCTCGACTGCCGGCACCTTCGACCAGACCGAAGCGGCCGCCGTGGCCGCGGTCCGGGTTCGCTGAGCCCGAACCGGCGGACCCCCGTTGCAGAGGGGCCCACCGGCGTCCTTGCTCGACCCGGGCGACCGCCGCTGCGGCCGACCGAGGTCGGGTCGTTCGTTCCGTCCGCCGGAGAACGGTCTTGGCGAGCCCGCCGACGACGAGGACCGGAAGGGCGATCAGTACCGGCACCACCCAATCTCGAAGCGTGAGACCGGTGGTTCCGAGTGCGTCCGAGAGTCCCGGCAGGTGGATTGCGGTGATCTGGTTCGGCCCGAACTCGGCGAGCCTTTGCGCCGCCTCGGACGACGTGAGGCCCTGAGACCGGGCTGCGCGACGCCGTGTTCCATGGGCGTCAGTCCGTGGTGTCGGACGCCAGAATTCGCAGCAGATCGAAACTGCTGAGAATGCCGATCGTGCCGTCCGGCTCGTCGACGATCAGGTGATGAACACGCCGCTCCAGCATCTGCCGCGCAGCAGCGACCACCGACTCGTCACCGCCGATGCGATGGGGCACCGACGTCATCGCATCGCCGACGCTGCTCTCGTCCGGCCAGCTGTCGGCCAGATCGGCGGTGGTCAACATGCCGACCGCTCGGCCGTCCTCCATCACCGGTACGGCATGGATGCCGAACGCGGCGAAGAGGTCGCGCACTCGGCCGACTGAGTCGGCGGTGTGAACGCTCAGAGGATCACCGGACATCAGGTCCCTCACGATCGACGGTTCAGTCTCGGCGGAGCCCATGTCTGCAGGGAACACCCGCACGGTGTCTCACCGGCAGAGCACTTGGTCATGTTCGTCGATGAGACGAACGACTCTGCCCGCAACGCTGCGAAGGCGTTCGAATGTCCGTGTCACCATCCTCTGGTCGATCGGCGTTGTCGCTTGGCTACCGCTCGCCATCTGGGCCAGCTGGGGATCGCCCCCACCCTTCTGAGCTCTGGTGTCGAACGGGGAAGCGTGATCGCGGCCGTCGTGATCGCCGTGGTGACCCTCCTGCTCGTTCGTTCACCCGTTCCGACCCGCTGGACGGGAGCAGCCTTGATCGGGCTCTACTTGGTCATGTACCCGGCGATCCTGGCCTGATCCGGTCCCAACGTTGCCCCATCCGTTTGGCAGCACTGGATGGAGGGTCACCGCCGTGATGGACGTTCGGTCGGTGGCACTGACGGTGATGGTCCACCCGCCGGCTTCGATGTGCTCGCCCGTCGCCGGAAGGCGGCCGAGACGGTCGAGGACGAGGCCGGCGACCGTCGCGTAGTCGCCCTCCGGAAGCGTCGTGCCGAACTCGTCCATCCGATGTATGGGGAACGCGCCGGGCAACACGATGCCACCCGCAGATTCCCTGGTCGCGGGTGCATCGGACCAGTCGGCGGTCGGATCGTCATGGTGCCGATCGATCTCGTCGTGGACCTCCCCGACCAGTTCCTCCATGAGGTCCTCGAACGTGATGATGCCCGCGGTTCCCCCGTGCTCGTCGACCACGACAGCGAGCTTCGTGCCGCTCGCCTGAAGCCGGCGGAGGGCGCGGAGAGCCGAAAGGGTCTCAGGTAGTGCCAGGATCGGCCGGGCACAGCTCCGAGCCGTGTCGTGGCCCGGCAACGCGCTCACGAGATCGAGAGCATGGACTTGGCCGATCGGGTGGTCGAGGTCACGTTCGATCACCGGCGCTCTCGAGAAGCCGGAGATGCTCAGTCGTTCGAGGGCTGCGGCGACGGAGTCGTCAGCTTCGACACTCATCACCCGCGGACGGGGCACGAGGAGGTGTGCGAGCTTGCGATCTCGGAGTTCGACGGCGTCTGCGATGATCTGGCGCTGCGAGGGATCGAACGCCGCTCGGCTGCGGATGAGGTGGAGAAACTCGGCGTCGGACAGATCGACCTCGGCGGGGTCGACCTCATTGCCCGTCAGCCGAATGATGGCGTCGGTGAGCAGGTCCAGCAGGGCCAGCACCGGTCGCATCGTGGCCATGAACCACGTCAGCGGGACCACTGCCAGCAGACTCCAACGCTCGGCGTGGAGCATGGCGATCCGTTTCGGGACGAGCTCGCCGAGGACGATGGTGGCGAAGGAGACGAGGACCGTCACGATGACGATGGCGGCGCCCTGGGCCGACCCGCCGAGGAATCCGAGTGAAGCCGCAACGGGATCACTCAGCTCGACGGCCGCCGATGCTGACGCGAGGAAGCCGGCAAGGGTGATGCCCAGCTGCAGAGCAGAGAGGTATCGGCTCGGTGACCTGGCCAGGTCCGCAACGCGTCGGCCCCGTCGACCGGACACCTCCAGGGCCGCGAGTTGTCGCTCACGGAGCGATACCAGAGCCATTTCGGAGCCCGACAACAACGCATTCACCCCAATCAGTGCGGTGACGATCAGGAGGTCGACGGCGCCGTCGTTCATGAGATGAGCGAACAGGATCGCGGTCACTCAGGCCAGGGTCGAGCGACCCTGATCTGACCTTCTGCTCTGTACTGATCGCACTTCTCGCAGGATGATGGTCATCGAGTCATTCGACCGAGAGGAGATGTCGTGAGTACACAAGATGTCAGGCGTGCATGGGCCAAGGTGGGTGACGAACTCACTGGGCTGGGATTGAAACTGAAGCTCCATGCCGAGCAGGAACTCAGCGATGATGACGTTCGCGAGTCGGATGCGGCGCTCGAGCGACTCGGTGAGGCCCTCGACGCTGTTGTCGACGCTGTTCAGCACGCGGCTGGGGATCCGGCCGTTCGTGAGGATCTGGTCGAAGCCGGTCGACGCCTGAAGTCGGCGTTGTCGGTGACCATGGCGGAGGCGACCCGACCGCTTCGTGATCGGTGACGAGCGCTGAACATTGCCAAGCGACCCGATCCGCATCGAGCCGATTCCCCAGTGGGTCGAGCTTGCGAAACAGACGGTACTCATCGGTTCTGCCGTGCTGTTCTATTTCGCAGTGCGGGGCCTGACCGAGGGGGCTGAGGCGACAGCGATCGAGAACGGACGTTGGGTCCTGGCTCGTGAACACGACGTTGGCATCGACCTCGAACGCTCGATACAAGGCTGGACCGACCTCCCGTTTCTGACCACGCTGATGAACTGGGTCTACATCTGGGGTCACTGGCCGGTGATCGTTGCCACGCTCCTCTGGCTCCACCACAGTCGAATCGACGGATTCCTGCTGCTCCGCAACGCCATGTTCGTGTCCGGAGCGATTGGCTTGGTGATCTTCGTCACCGTTCCGGTCGCACCTCCGAGACTGATAGATCTCGGGTTCATCGATACCGTGACCCAAAACTCGAGCTCCTATCGCGTGCTGCAGCCGCCCGGGCTGGTCAACAAGTACGCGGCGATACCAAGTCTGCATGTTGGCTGGAACGTGCTCGTCGGGATCGTGTTGTTCAGAACGAGCCGATCGCGAGTGGTGCGGACCTTTGCCATCGTGGCCCCTCTACTCATGGCCTTTGCCGTCGTCGCCACCGCCAACCACTACGTGGTCGATGGCTTCATCGGATCGCTCGTCGCTCTCGCCGGGCTCTGGATCTCCTCCAAGATGACGATGCCCCTCGTGGAACTCGATCGGCGAGTGCGGGAACGAGTCTCGAGCCCGACATGAGCTCCAGGGAACTCATCGTGCTGGGAACGGCGGGACAGGCACCGACGCGCGGTCGAAGCCTCGGGGGTTGCGCGCTGAAGTGGGATGGGGAGATGGTGTTGTTCGATCCTGGCGAGGGTTTCCAACGACAGTGCCTCCTCGCCGGTGTCGCCGTGTCCAGAGCGAGCACGCTTCTGTTGACCCACCTGCATGGCGACCACTGCCTCGGGCTACCGGGGGTGCTGCAGCGGCGGATCCTCGACGGCGCAACGGATCGGCTGAGCGTGTATTACCCGGCGGCGAGCCAGGCCGTCTTCGAACACCTGATCTACAGCAGCCTGTTCACCGAGATCGACGTGGTCGACGCCCACCCCGTCGAGGCCGGCTCGCTCGGCTGCATCGGTGAGTTGGCCTTGACCGCGTCTTGGCTCGAACACCCCGTGCCGACCCTCGGTTATCGCTTGTCCGAGCCGGACACGATGCGGCTCGATGCCGACCGCCTGGCCGTCGACGGGATTGCGGGTGCCGCCGTCGGTGAACTCCTCCGCAGCGAGCACGTGGAGGTGGCTGGAACGACTCACCATCTGCGCGAGTACCAGTTGCCCCGACCTGGACAATCGATGGCCTATGTCCTCGATTCCGCTCTGTGCGATGCAGCGATCGAACTGGCGACCGGGGTTGACCTCCTGGTGTGCGAGGCGACCTACCTCGATGCCGAGCAGGCGGCGGCTCGTCAGCGAGGACACATGACCGCCCGAGAGGCCGGCTGGCTCGCCCGCGAGGCGGGAGCGAGACGACTCGTGCTCACGCACTTCTCCAACCGCTACCAGGATCTGGCGCCATTCGCGGCAGAGGCAGGCGAGCTGCACGACGACGTGGTCGTCGCCACTGACCTCATGACGGTGTCGGTGCCTCGGCGCGTCAAGTGACTCTGTGCCTCAAGTGACTCTGTGCCTCAAGTGACTCTGTGCCTCAAGTGCCTCGGCGCGTCAAGTGACTCTGTGCCTCAAGTGACTCTGTGCCTCAAGTGACTCTGTGCCTCAAGTGACTCTGTGCCTCAAGTGACTCTGTGCCTCAAGTGACGATGCGTTGGGCCAGGGCGTCGAGGCTGCGTAGTTGGCCGTACTCGCGCTCGGGAATCTCGATACCGGTGCGCTCCGCAATCTCGGTCATCACGCTGAGATGGTCCATCGAATCGAGACCCAGCGACTCGAACAGATCGGCAGCATGGTCGAGATCTGGGAGTTCCTCCTCGGCCTCGGGGGCCACCGATGCGACTGCGGCCATCACGATCTCGAGGCTGTCAGACTTCGTTCGTTCGGCCATCACGGCTCCCAGGATCGAGGATTGCCACGGCTCGAAACAGGGTCGAACGTCACTCGGCGGCGGCAGCGGCCGTGTCCTCGTCCGACACATTGTCGCCGAACATCAATCTGCCCTCGAGTCGTTCTTGTGGTCTGGCGCCGCGATGTGGCGGGCATGGGGGACGATCGCAATCGAGCGGTCGGTGCCGTGGAGGATCCTCAGCGCTGTTCCGCCCACGCGGCGTCCGAGCCGCTCACGAACTGCCGGTGCACCGACCACGAGAAGCGTCGCGCCTTCTGCCTCGGCGGCGGTTGCCAGCTGGCTCGTGGCTGCGGCGCCGGCGTCGATCACCACCGGTGAGACCTCGCTTCCTGTTGCGTTGGCGTGCGCCGCCGCCCACCGGACGGCTGCCACCCCGTCAGCGGTTCCGTCCACGAGGACGGCGAGATGATCGTGCTCATCGAACGGGGATCGGATGATCACCAGCGGTCGATCGGTGTGGCGGGCGAGGAACTCGGTGACGCTGCCGAGGTGCAAGAAGCCCGTCCTGGACGACCCTCCCCCGACTCCTGCCACGAGCAGCTCGGATCCCCAGCGGACGGCGGTGTCGAAGACGTCCACCCTGATGTCATCGTTGCTGAATACCGCGTGGGCTTCGACCCCGGTGGCTCTGGTCTGCTCGATGAACGCCTGCACCCGAGCCTCGTGCTTTCGGCGAGCTTCGAGGTAGGCCTCTGGTGGCAGCGTTTCCCGTAGCTTCGCGAACGACGAGTAGAGGACGAGGCGCTGATGCTGTGCGCGCGCCGTTCTGGCCGCCCATGACACTGCTGGGGAGTAGTCGGCCGCAGGGTCCCAGCAGGCCAGGACGGTGGCAGATGATGGCGATCGGCCAGTCATGGGAATCCTCGCGTTCGTTCTTTTCGGTCTCGCCACCGCTGCTTCAGATGCCCATCGCGGAGAGGTGTTGGGACACGGCCTCGATGGCTGCGGTGACGTTGGGATGCTCGGCCGCGAGTTGCCTGGTCAGGGACGTGGGTGGATCGTCGGTGGCCGGCGAGGGGATGACGGCGACCGGGCAGGTGGCGTGATGGGTGACCGCTCGGCTGGTCGAGCCGAGCATCGAGCGTTTGCCACGACCGACGACGAGCAACGAAGCCTCTCGGCTGGCCAAGACCAGACGTTCGGCCGGTTGTGAGAGATACGCCTCGACGTTGACCTCCGGCATGGCCAGGCCGGCTGATGCGCGATCAGCAGCGACCAGCGCCACGGCGTGGCGGGCCATCTCCAACGCGTGTCGATGGAGCACGCGGCCCGTGGACGGGAGCTCGATGCTCACCGCAGGGAAGCTCCACACTGTCACGACCTCGATCTCGAGGTTCTGACGGGCGGCGTGATCGGCAGCCCACGCCAGGGCATGGATCGATTCGTCTGAGCCGTCGATGCCGACCACGACGAACCCGCCGTCTGGATTCGTTGGCTCATCGCCGAGGAGCACGGGATCGTTGGAGGTCATGTGCGTATTCCATTCCTTGGCGTGCCTCTCCGCCAGGGGCTTTGGACCCGCAACCTCGAGAGAGGACCTCTTGCCCTACACACGAGGCACGCCGCGTTAGATCATCAAATGTGGATCCCGCGGGAAGCGAGGAGATGTAGGAGGATGGCCATCAGCGAGACGGTGAGAGCGATGACCACGCACCCTGATCCCTCCGCGCCTCCGGTCGCCGGCAGCGTCGTTGTCGGCTTCGATGCTTCTTCGGCCGGGCATGTCGCGTTGGAGTGGGCGCGACATCACACCGGGGCCATCGGTCCGCTGGTGGTCGTCGGCTGTTGGGATCATCGAAGGTGGGATGTCACCAAGGTTCGTCGCAGCGAGCATGCAGCGTCGGAGCGACTCCGGGCCGCACTGGCGGTGGCCCTCGACGAGGAAGCGTCGCCGGGAGCGGATGCAGCGCACGGCAGCGCGGAGGCGCCTCGCACGGTTGTCCTGCGTGGCGAGGCCGGCCCCACGCTCGTGGAGCTGTCGACCGGCGCTCGTCTGTTGGTGGTCGGTTCGAGAGGGCGGGGAGCGATCGTCGGATCGATTCTCGGGTCGACGAGTGCACACTGTGCGCACCATGCGACGGTGCCCGTGGCGATCGTTCCGAGCGCAATCGACCCTCGTGCCCCCGTTCAGGAAGTGACCGTCGGTGTTGACGGCTCGGCTTCCAGCATTGCTGCACTCCGGTGGGCGCTGCAGTCCACACCCGTAGAGGCGATCATCGACATCCACTTCGCCTGGATGACCGAGCCGCTCGCCAGAACGCTCACGAGCGCCGAGCTCGAGCGAGTGCGCTCGGCAAGCGCCGGTTTCCTCGATGCGGTCGTGGATCGCGTCGTGGCCGAGGAAGAAGCGTGGACTCGTACGACGCGCCGTCACCTGTCGATCGGCGCCCCGTTCGAAGTTCTCGACACAACGGAGGCATCGATGATCGTGGTCGGCACCCGCTCGGAGCAGGGTGTGGCAGCAATGCTGCTCGACTCCCCGGCGGATGCCCTGGCCCATGGCGCCCATGCGGTCCTCGTGCTCGTACCGCCGCCACCAGGATTGAACGAAGGAGTCCGACATGTTGGCTGATCTCAACGATCCGAACACCCAGGCGGGGAGCGGATCCGACCTTGGACAGGATTCCATCGGCGTCTTCCTCCTCGACGACCATGAGGTGGTCAGACGCGGTGTGGCCGACATGATCGACGGGACGGATGGCATGCACGTCATCGGCGAGGCCTCGAACGCAGCCCAGGCGCTGGCCGTCGTGCGCGACTGCCGACCTGATGTGGCGGTTCTCGACGTCAGACTGGCCGATGGCAGCGGCATCGAGATCTGTCGTGAGATTCGCAACGACCTGCCAGACGTCCAGTGTCTGATCCTCACGTCCTTCGCTGACGACCAGGCATTGATCGACGCTGCGCTGGCCGGGGCTGCCGGGTACGTCTTGAAGCGCGTCCGTGGCAACGAGTTGGTGGAATCGATTCGAAAGGTCGCAGCCGGCACGCAGCTTCTCGACTCGGCCACCGTGCGGATGGGTCTGCGTCGCCTGAAGTCGACAGACGAGGGCCGGGTGTCCACCCTCACTCCCCAGGAGCACCGGATCTTTGATCTTATCGGTGAGGGCTACTCGAACCGTCAGATCGCCGACGAGATGAGCCTCGCCGAGAAGACCGTGAAGAACTATGTCTCCAACATGCTGGCAAAGCTCGGCATGAGTCGCAGAACCCAGGCTGCGGCCTTCGCCGCCCGACTGGACGAACGGCTCCGGCACTGGAGCGATTGATCGGTGACCTTCTCCTCTGCCCTTCGGGTCGCACACCCCACACGATGAAAGGGTGACATTGGACGCCGGTGAGCACCGGCCGGTCGTCTCACGATCGACCGTTGTCCAGCGAACACACGAGGAGGAGGTTTCGAGATGCGAGTCCTGGTCAGTCCGGCGAGCACCCACGGGGGTACAGCGGAGATCGGACGTGCCATCGCCAAGACCCTCCGTCGGTATGGCATCACCGTCGATGTTGCTCAGCCGGAGCAGATCTTCGACCTCCGTCCCTACGACGGATTCGTTCTCGGTAGTGCGATCTATCGTGGCCTTTGGAAGACCGAAGCCATCGACCTGATCACCGATCACGCCGAAGTGATCGGGTCGACGCCCTGCTGGCTCTTCAGTAGCGGACCGATCGCCGATGATGCGCCGAGCGAGCCTCTGGATCCTGAGCAACTGGACACGCTGCTCTCGCTCACCAACGCCCGAGAGCACCGACTCTTCGGCGGACGGCTCGATGTCGAGACCCTGTCGTTCTCCGAGCGGTGGCTGGCCCGATGGGTGCGGGTTCCGAGCGGGGATGCCCGTCCGTGGAGGGAGATCGAGGCATGGGTGACAACGATCGCAGCCGAGCTCATCGGCGATGAGGGCCACATTCGAAAGGGATTGAGGAGATTCCGATGAACGAGACAACTGCGAGTACCGCCCCGTGCCTGATCGGCGAGTTCGACCAGGTCACCGAGATCGCTGTGCCCATCGGTGGCATGGAACGCTACGAGCGGTCCCTTGCCGTGGCGGCGATCCTTGCGGCGCGTTGGGGAGTCCCGGTGCGCATCATGCACGTCCGATCCGAAGGTGACGTCGTGGGGAACGATCGCCTCGAACAGATTCGAGCAGCATTCGAGCACCAGCATCCAGAGGTCATGGTCGGATCCACCCTCGTGGCCGGCGAGGATGTTGCGGAATCCGTCGAAGCCGTGACCCCGCCAACGGCCCTCGTGGTCATGAGTTCCGACCAAGTCGATCGTCGGCCCACCGGGTCGACGGCTGAGCGCATCCTCCGCGCTGTCGGCGCGGCACTCATCATCGGTCCCGATGCCGATTCCGAGCACGTGTTCGGGCCAGTCAACGTCGCACTCGACGGTTCCCCGACTGCCGAACGCGCCATCGACGCTGCATGCTCCTTCGCCCGCTCACTCGATCAGCGGCTCGAGCTTGTTCAGGTGGTCGATGGGGCAACCTCGGCCCATGTTGCCCGACTTCGACATGCGGGTGAGCAGGTCTCGGAGAGCGGGTATCTCCAGGGCGTTGTACGACGGTTGGCCGACGCGGGGCAGCCCGCCGGATGGGAGGTCGTTCACGCCGATGACCCCGTCGAAGGTGTGCTCGCCGCCGTGCATCGTCGCGGGGGAGGGCCCATCGTGGTCGGTAGTCACGGTGCGTCCGGGCTGCCGCGCCGCATGCTCGGGTCAACTGCAATGGGGCTCGTCGCCGCCAACACTCATCCGGTTCTTGTGGTGACCACCCGGGCGCCGGACGAGGCCGAACTGACGCCATGACTCACTTCGAATCTCGCAACTGATCTTTCTCATCGTCGGCGCTTCCAGCGCCGCAGAACACCGCAAAGGACATCCCGTGTTTGCTTCAATCGTCGTCGGTACCGACGGCTCTCCCGATGCCACCGCCGCCGTGAAAATGGCCGGCCATCTCGCCTGCCTGGCGCCCGAAGGCGTCGTCCATGTCGTGAATGCCTACGAGGCGCTCACGCCCGCCGAACTCAGCCGGCTCGACCGTGAGCTGCCGGACGAGTTTCGCGATCAGCTCACCGGCGACCTGCTTGCTCGGGCGTCGCTGGACCCGGCGAGTTCGCTGCTGGCAGCTCGCGGTGTCGAGCACACGGCCCGCGAGATGCGGATGCACCCAGCGGACGCGATTCTGCGGAGGGCCGAAGAAGTCGAGGCCGACATGATCGTCGTCGGGTCCCGCGGCGAGGGCGCGATCGATCGTCTCCGGCACGGGAGCACATCCACGAGGGTGCTGCACGAAGCCCCGTGCAGCGTCCTCGTGGTCAGGCCGTGATCAGGCGGCCGAGACGCCTTCGCTCTCGAACTGCTCGAGAGCGGTGAAAGCGTCGGACCCGTACACCGCAGCTGGTCCGCCTCCCATCATCACGGCGACACCGATCGCTTCCTCGATCTGCGGACGAGTGGCTCCGGCGCGCATGGCGTCGTGCACGTGAAAGGCGATACAACCGTCGCAGTGTGACGTGATGCCGATCGCCAGCGCGATCAGCTCCTTCGTCGCACCGTCGAGTGCACCAGGCTCCATCGACGAGCGATGAAGTTTCCCGAAGCCACTCATGGTCGGACCGATCGCTTCGCTCAAGGATTGAAAGCCTTCCTGGAGCTCGCGATGACGAGCGACGAAGTCGGTTGTCGCGCTGGCATTGGTGTTGGTCATGATGTCACTCCGTTTTGTTCCAATACCCGCAAGAGGTCGTGGCTGCTGAGCATTCCCACGGCGGTCTGGCCGTCGGTGACGATGATGTGGTGGACAAACTCCCGCCGCATGATGGTCGCCGCCTCGGAGATCAGGGCAGTTCGATCGAGCGTGATCGGCGGTCCGTAGAAGCGTTCGCCGACGGGGAGATCGGGATCGACCGGGACCAGGTCTGCGGTCGTGACGATGCCGACCGGAGCTCCGTCGTCGTCGACGATCGGCAGAGCATGGAGGCCGGACTGGAGGAGGATGTCGAGTGCCCGCCCGGCCCGATCCGATGGTCGAACAGCGATCAGGTCGCCTGTCATCAGGTCGCTGATGTCGTGCATGGTCTCCGCAGTCATGTCGTTCCCTTCGTCGTGGTGATACGTCCAGCCTGACCCGTGCCTTCGTCGAGCATCAGGGCCCTTCGTCCTCGGCAGCGTCGGCCTTGGATGCTGTGTCGGTCCTGGATGTGGGCGCGGCCTCCGTCTCGGCGTTGGGTCCGAGGCCGAGATCCAGCGGGGGGAGCCTGACCGGAAGCCCGTGGGGACCCGACGGGTCGAGAACGGTGACCATGGCGTCCGGGTGGACCTTGGCGATGACCTTGGCCAGGGCGTCAGCGATCTCGGCGTCGCTCTTGCTGCGATCGATGACGACGGCATCGGCCCCGTCGATCAAGGGGCAGGGATGGCCGTCGTGAAGCGGACAGTGTGATTTTGCGTTGGCGAACCCTCCGCAGACGAGTCTCGTGCCGCCGAGGTAGCGCAGGCGGCGCGCTGCGTCCGGTTTCGATCGAGGACTCTCGATCAGGATGCGCGGCCTTGGGCTGTCCGGGGGCCAGCTGGGAGTGTGGCCGTCGGTCGCCATTGTCACTCTCATGGTGTCCCAGTCTTCCTCGTCGAAGATGACGCAGCCGCGATGTCGAATGACGTCGAGCATCGGTCGATTTCCGGTCTTGACCAGTGCCTGCATGTTGGCGATGCCGGCGGCTGCGGCATGGCTCAGGAGCACGTCGAGCAGCCAGGGTCCGATCCAACCCCGGTGGCCGGGCGCCACGGTGATCCCGAGCTCCACGTCACCGTCGGTCAGCGGTGCGAAACCGGCTTCGGCAATGACGTGCCGGTGACCGTCGGTGCCGACGAGTTCGGCGAGGAGGCACCGGCCGCCTTTCGAGGCGACATCGACCCAACTCTCGAGGAAGTGCCGTCCCGGTGGTCCGGCCGTGAAGAACCGTTTGAGCAGATCGGCCGGCGTGAGCGACGCATACAGCAACGCCAGACCCTCCTCGTCGCCGGGTCCCGCATGGCGAAGGGAGAGGACGCCGCGCGCTCCCAGATCGATCGGCTTCCCGCACTGCTCGCAGCTGGTCTCGTTGTGGTCAGCGCAGGCCATTCGCCTCTTCGCGCTCTTCTGGTTCTGCGCTCGAACTCATCTCGAGTGTGAGCTGCTCCGGCTCTGGGTGATCGAGTGCCCACCGCGCCTTGGCAACGCCGTCGCGGCCACAGGTGCGTACGTCGGTGTTCAGTGGGCTGCGTCGCCGGTAGAGGCGGCGGGAGGGTGGAGTACGACGTCCAGCCATGACGTTCTCACTTCAGAACGCCAGAGGCGCCGCGTAGACGCCTCGGAAGTGGCGGGTGTGGCAGAACTCCTCGAGCGTGATGGGATCGCTCGGATCGTACGTTCCGTAGCCGATCGGGTCGGCCAGGAACTTTTCGAGTCCGTCGATCAAACGCTCGGACTCCGTCGTGATGTCGACGGCGGGAATGCTCATGACAGTCATCGGGTCCTCCTGAAATCGGTTCGGAATTTCCCTCATTGTCCGTTACTGGTTCGGAACAGTCCAGAGTCGGAAGTCCTCGATTCAGTTTTCTGCCATCGACGTCATGACTCGACCTCGAACCAAGCAGGGTGCTCGAGCCCCTGTGCCATGGCAGCGAGGAAACGAGACCCTTCGGCCCCATCGGTCGCCCGATGGTCGCCGGCGAGTGAGGCAGTGGCCGCCGGTCGTGCGAGGACGGTTCCGTCGACGCACCAGGGTCGGTCGCTGATCCGGCCGAAGCCCACGATGGCAACCTGCGGCGGGAAGATTATGCCGGACACTCGATCGGCGCCGTTCTCGCCCAGGTTGGTGATCGTGATGCTCGGTTGCGACATCCAGCCGCTGCGCAGCTGGCCCTTTCTGGCCCCGGTCACCATCTCACGCATGATGCGCATCATCTCGTCCGGCCCGAGCTGGTCGGCGCGTCTGGCCGTGGTGACCACGAGACCGCCCCGCCGGAGTGAGATCACCAAACCGAGATCCACAGAAGCGCTGCCGAGGAATCCTTCGTCTGACCAGGTCCCGTTCAGTTCCGGAACTGCTCGAGCTGCCCGCGCCGCGGCGCAGGCCACCAGAGCCGCCGGGACCACCCGCTGTCCGATGGGGAGAGGTGCGTTGTGCTCCGCCAACCACTCCAGCGATGGAGCCATGTCGATGTCTCGTTCGAGGTGGTAGTGGGGGATCTCGCGGTTCGATCTGGCCATGCGGTCGGCGATGGCGGCTCGCATGCCGCCCAGGGGTGCGGGGCTCGGCCGCGGTTCTGGATCGGTACCGGATGCGAGCAGGTCGGCAGCAAGGATCTCGCCATGCGGGCCGCTCCCATCGATGCCGTCGAGCGAGATGCCTCGCTCGGCGGCGACACGCCGCGCGTACGGCGACACCGGTCGGCGACGGGCATGCGACGTGGCCAGTGCGGCCGATGAGCCAGACGGCTCGCCGTCGGCCGCCGGTCGGGAAGCGACGGTGGTCGGAGCCGGCTCCTCGCTCGCAGTCCGTGCTTCGTTTGGAGTCGTTGTTTCGTCTGGTGCCAGCGTTGCGCCTGGAGTCCGGTTGGCTGCGGTCCGGCTCTCGAGAATCAGCAGCGGCGTGCCGACCGGGATCTCTTCGTTCATGGGCGCTACGAACTCGGCGACCACACCGCTGTCCCACGATTCGACGTCGATGTCGGATTTCTCGGTCGAGACGACGGCGACGATGTCGCCCCGTTCGACCTCGTCCCCGACGGACACCCGCCACTCGATGACACTGCCGACGTCCATGTCGGCTCCGAGCGACGGCAGTGAGACGGTGAGCCGCCTTCCTTCATCGATTCCGGTCGACGCCTCGGGATCAGGCATCGACGAGGCCCCCCGAACGAACGGCGCGGGCCGCCTCGACGATGTCGCGGACCTGCGGGATCGAGGCAGCTTCCAGGTGCGCTGCGTAGGGGATCGGCACTTCCACCCCTGCGACTCGACCCACCGGAGCGTCGAGGTCGTAGAAGCAGGCCTCGCTGATGTCGGCGGCGACCTCCGCCGAGAGCCCCAACGTCCGCCAGCCTTCGTCGACCACCAACGCGCGATGGGTTCGTGCGACCGATGCTCTGATCGTCGCCGTGTCGAGCGGGCGAAGCGATCGAAGGTCGATCACCTCTGCGGAGAGACCGGATTCGTTCAGCTCGTCGGCTGCCTCGATTGCCTTCGACACCATGCCGGCTGCCGCCACGATCGTGAGCTCCTCACCTGAGCGGCAGATGGACGCCCCGGACAGTTCGACCGGCCCCTCGCCGGGGTCGCCTTTGCTGTTGTAGAGCCCGGAGTGCTCGAAGATGATGACCGGATCAGGATCGTCGAGCGCCGCTGCGAGCATCCAGCGGGCATCGCGGACCGACGCCGGTGCGACGACGCGCAGGCCAGGAACGTGGGCGAACCAGGACTCGAGGCTGTGTGAGTGTTGTGCGGCGAGCTGCCTACCGGCGCCGGTCGTCATCCGGATCACCAGAGGAACCCCGATCTGGCCACCAGACATGTGGCGAAGCGTGGCAGCCGTGTTCACGATCTGGTCCATGGCGAGGAGGCTGAAGTTCACCGTCATGATCTCGACGATCGGGCGCATCCCGCCGAGCGCAGCTCCGATGCCGGCCCCGACGAAGCCGGACTCGGACAGCGGTGTGTTCCGGACGCGGTCGGCGCCGAAGATCTCGGCCAAACCCTTCGTCACGGCATACGTGCCGCCGTAGTCGGCGACGTCCTCGCCCATCACGAAGACCCGATCGTCGGCGTCGAGCGCGTCGTGAATGGCGGTTCGCATGGCTTCTCGGTAGGTGATCTCGTTCATGGCTCTCAGGTCTCCGCGTAGGTGTGCTTTCGCAGGCTCGCCACTGGCTCGAGTGGTGCCGCCTCGGCGAAGTCGACGGCGTCCTGGGTCTCGTCTCGCGCTGCGACCCAGAGATCGTCGAGCTCTTCCGCCGAAATCTCGCCGCCTTCCAGGAGGCGACTGGCCAGCTGATCGATGGGATCGTGTGTCTTCCACTCTTCGACCTCGGATGCGTCTCGGTAGAGCTCCGGATCGAACATCGAGTGGGCCCGGTACCGGTAGGTGCGCAGTTCGAGGAAGACGGGGCCGCCCCCACCACGAATGCTCTGGAGCGCTCGATGAGCGGCCTCGGTCACCTCCATTGCATCCATGCCGTCGACCGTCCAGGAAGGCATTTGATACGACGCCGCCTTGAGAGCCAGATCCGGCTGGGACTCGCTCGACGCAAGGGATGTTCCCATGGCGTAGAGGTTGTTCTCGCAGCAGAACAGCACGGGCAACTGCCAGAGCGCTGCCAGGTTCATGGCCTCGTGGAACTCGCCTTCTGCGACGGCGCCTTCACCGAAGAAGCATGCGGTCACCCGCCCGTGGCGACCGAGCATGACGTCGGCGAGGGCGAGGCCAGTCGCCAGTGGCAGGTGACCGCCGACGATTGCGTTCCCGCCGAAGAATCGCCTGGATGCGTCGAACAGATGCATCGATCCGCCGCGCCCCCCGGAGCAACCGCTGGCCTTCCCGTACATCTCGGCCATGATCCGACCCGCCGGTACGCCACGGATCAGAGCGTGCCCATGTTCGCGGTAGGTGCCGAGCACCGCATCGTCGCGGGTGAGCTGCGGGATGATCCCGGCTGCGATGGCTTCCTCTCCGACGTACAGGTGCAGAAAGCCGCGGATCTTGGTCTGCCCGTACAGCTCGGCACAGCGTTCCTCGAACACCCGCACCCGAATCATGTCGGCGAGGATTCGTGTCGGCTCGATGTCGGTGCTCATCCGATGACCTCCAGTGTCGAGGTGTCGCCCTCGGCCAGTCCGAGCTCGCGGGCCTTGAGGAGCCGGCGCATGATCTTGCCGCTGCGGGTGTGGGGCAGATGGGGGACGATTTCGATCTCGCGAGGCGCCACGACCGAACCGAGGCGTTTCCTCGCGTGACCTCGAATGTCGCGTACGAGTGCTTCCGATGCCGACTCGCCGTCCTTCAGCACCACGAACGCCTTGATGATGTTGCCCATCGTCTCGTCCGGCTTGCCGATGACGCCCGCTTCCACCACGGCCGGATGTTCGGTCAACGCCGACTCGACCTCGAACGGTCCAATGAGGTGCCCAGCGGACTTGATCACGTCGTTGTTCCGCCCGACGAACCAGAAGTAGCCGTCGTTGTCGCGGCGAGCGAGGTCACCCGAGTGGTACCACTCGCCGGCGAAACACGATGCGTATCGTTCGGGTTGATCGAGGTACGAGCGGAACATCGACGGCCAGCCCGCCTTCAGTCCGAGTTCCCCGACCGCGTCCGGTTCGGTCAACAGGACCGGCTGGCCGGCGTCGTCCAGTGCGAGCTCGCCCTCGTCGTCGCAGGCGAGGATTGCCGCCTCGACGCCGGGCAGCGGGTGGCCCATCGAGCCCGGACGCACGTCATCGCCAAGCCGATTGGCGATCATGATGGCTCCGGTCTCGGTCTGCCACCAATTGTCGAGGACGGGAGCTCCGAGGACCGATCGGGTCCAGAGCAACGACTCGGGATCGAGCGGCTCGCCGACGCTGCCGATCAGCTCGAGGTGCGAGAGATCGAAGTGATCAGCCGTTTCGCGTCCCACACGCTGGAGCAGCCGAAGTGCCGTGGGAGCGGTGTAGAAGATCTGGACGTGCTCGTCCTGCAGTGTGCGGTACCAGCGCTCGGCGTCGAACTCGGCTTCGTCGATGATGCTGGTGGCTCCGTTCACCAGCGGTGCGATGAGTCCGTACGACGTGCCGGTGACCCAGCCCGGATCAGCGGTGCACCAGTAGATCGCTCCGGGGCGCAGCTGGAGCACCATGCGTCCTGTCGACGCGTGGGCAACCACGGCCTCATGCACGTGGATCGCCCCCTTCGGGGGCCCTGTCGTGCCGCTCGTGAAGTGGAGCAGCGCCGGCTGTTCGGGATCGGTCGCCGGGATTGCGAACTCGTCGCTCGACTGTTCGAGCAGCGCCGACAGGTCGAGCACGGTCGGGTCGTCGAAGCTCGACGCATCGCCGTCGATGAGGAGCACATGGCGGAGCGCCGGCACTTCGGCACGGCGGGCCATGACCTTGCGGCGATACATGGCTTCGGTCGTGACGAGGACCTGGACGCGCCCGATTTCGAGTCTGAGGATCACCGGATCGGTTCCGAAGGCGCTGAACAGTGGTGTGTAGATGCCGCCCCCCTTGAGGGTTCCGAGTGCGGTCACGTAGAGCGGCAGCACCCGGCCGCACAAGGTTGCGACGCCGTGACCGCCCGCATAGCCGAGGTCTCGGATCGCTCGGGCCCATCGATTGCTCTGCCGTGCGAGCTCCCGATAACTGACATCGACTGGTGGCCCCGCGGTCGGCAACCAGCGGATGGCCACGGTCGACCCGAGCCCGTCATCCACGTGTCGGTCCACCGCTTCGTATGCGATGTTGAGCCCACCGCTCGGCAGGCCGGCGAGGGCTGAACGAGCATCGGCCCAGACCGCTTCGGCTGGGCGACCGCTCTGTTGGTCCTCGAGCGGTTCGTGACTGCGTGATCGGTTCTCCACGAGTCAAGTGGGCCATGTCCCCGGTGCCTCGGGGGAGGGTCCAAAGTCATGGGTCGTCGATCTGACTTTGCCCGTGCGGGTTCGGACCTTCGCCCCTGGACGATCCCGCACGTGCGGGCGACCATCGAACCGAAGGAGTCATCATGCTTGCACCACAAACCATTCTCGTCCCGATCGACCTGTCGTCCCGGTCACTGGTCGGGCTCGACTACGCCGCAATGTTGGCCGCTGCGACAGGCGCGTCACTGCTCCTGTTCTGCAATGTCAACGTGCCTGAGCGAGCCGTGCTCGAGGGCTACGCCGCAGCCGAGCACTTGTCGGTTGATGAGGCGGGGATTGCGCAGCTCCGTCACTACGCCGACACGAGGGCCACCGGAATCGAGGCGCGGGCCTTCGTCAGCTACGACGACTCCCCGGCCCATGGCATCCTCCAGGCAGCGACGATGAACGAAGTCGATGCCATCGTCATTGCGAGTCACGGACGTACCGGAATGACGCGTTGGCTTCTCGGTAGCATCGCCGAGAAGATCGCGAGAACGGCTGAGGTGCCGGTCATCATCGTTCCCGCCCGCGTGGCGGAGACCACTCCGTGATCGACCTCACGGAACCTGATGTTCTGGTGGTCATCGGCCGGCCGACGTTCGATCTGGAATCTGCTGCGCCGTTGGTGTCCGAAGCCATCCGTTCGTCTGACCCGACCACCGTGCTTGTGGGGGACGGCCGCATCCTGCAATCCCCTGAGGAGGTCGAGTCGGCGATGACATCGGTGCCGTCGACCGCCGGCACGCTCGTGATTCTCTTCGCGTCCTTCGCCGACTCCCGGCTCGGTGCCGCCGCAGTTGATCACTTCGACGCGGTCGCGAACGTGGTGCTCTGGTCGTTACCAGAGGAGTGGACGGGCGGGCGACTGCGTCGGAACTCACTGTGCGGCGCGAATCTGCTGGCCTACCGACTCGTGGGGGAGGGACGCGATGTCGCTGCGATACACGAGTTGCCCGGCGCCGCGACCCAGCGCAGTCTCGAACAGGCAATCATCCGCGCCCGGGGCCGGCGAACAACGATCCGCCTCCCGTCGACTGACGAGCTCACCGAGTCTGAACAGGCCCTGGTGAGCGCCGCCGTCGACGAACTCCACCGCTCGCGTATCGGCGTCATCGGCGACCCGCCGGACGGATTCGAGCCATGCGAGGCGGAGGTGTCCGCCCTGCCAGAGGGTGCTGTTGCCGGCCGGGTCCCGCTCGGGCGGCTCTTTGCCACTGCAGGGCGCCCGCTGTCGATGGCGGACGACCCTGAGATATCGCAGCTGCGAGATCTCGCCGGCAACGAGTCGATCGAACGGGCAGCAGTCGAACAGACCGTGGCATTGCATCGAGGTGCTGAACGGCTCGCCGAACGCGAGGGCTGGAACGCGCTGGCCATTCGCTGCTGGCCCGAGTGTTTCGACGAGTGGGGTGGAGCGGCCTGCGCAGCGATGGCGATGCTCAACGAACAGGGCATACCGGCCGCATGCGAGGCCGACATCTTTGGCGCTCTCTCGATGCGCATGATGCAGCGCCTGGCCGGCACCCCCACCTTCCTCGCCGATCTGGTCGACGCTGAGCTCGACGGAGACCGCGTTGCGTTCTGGCATTGCGGTGTTGCCCCCCGCACACTGGCCGATCCGAACGGGACCGTCAGGGTTGCGCTCCACCCGAACCGCCAGGTTCCAGCCGTGTTCGACTTCGGGCTCGCACCGGGGCCTGTCACGATCGCCCGCTTGTCGCAAGGCCCGCACGGACTCCGAATGGTCGTTGGCCAGGGCCGCATCGTGGACGGCCAGCCGTTCCAAGGTACCTCCTGTGTCGTGCAGCTACCGACGTCGGCACGATCCTTGTTGTCGACGGTGTTGGGTGACGGCCTCGAGCATCACTTCGTGCTGGCGCCCGGACATCATCGACGCATCGTCGAGGCCGTCGCCGCTGAACTGTCGATCCCGGTGGTTTGCCTCACATGAGCGCACCGGCATAGCGGCCGGGCACGTCGTCCCACGACGGCGGGAGCTGGACCGCAGACGCCATGCACGGCACGGCGTCCCACGGCACGGCCAGATCGTTGGTCAGGTCGTTGATTCGCCGCATGAAGTCCGTCGCCCCCAGGGACAACTCGTGCTCGACACGAACGAGATCCGGGTAGTGCTCGAGCGCCTGCCACCAGATCGAGCGACCGGCAAGGTAGCCACTCGCGCCTGCCTGGTACGCCAATGTGAGCATCCGGACGAAGGCGTTCGGGGCGGCACCTCCAGACAACAACACCCAGGGGCGGCCGGCGGCACGGTGGAGGGCGTCGAACGACCCTTGGAGTTCGTCGTCGCCGATCTCGTCCGCAGTGAGCATGGAGATCGGGATCGGAGACTCCAGCTTGAACAGATCGACCCCGAAATCGCGGTGGGCGAACGTCTCGACCGATTCGATGCACATCTCGGTTCGTCGCTGGGGCGGAAGACTCTCTTCCAGCCGTTCGCCGGGGAACGGGTAGAGCAGCAGCTCGAGAATGAAGGGAATGTCCAGCCGCCGGCATGCCTCGCTGGCTTCGGCAACCACGCGCTGCTGGTGCTCGATGACCTCCGGTCCGGCGTCACTTCGATACCAGGCGAGGAACTTGACCCCGTCGGCCCCGATTCGCTTGATCTTCTCCACCGACCAGTCGTCGATCGGAGAGGTCATGCGGCCACGCGGTCCTGCATCGAAGACCGAACTCTCCAACGTCATGATCATGCCCTGTCGAGGGCTGATCAGATCCGATGTTGCGAAAGACGTGACCGGGTCGACCAGCACGGCAGACGCATGACGGGCGAGCGTCTTGACGAGGAGCTGTTTGACCTCTCGCACTGCGTCGATCGGCGCGTCGTCGACTCCCAATGCCTGGGCAACGAGCTGCTGGACCGGTGGTCGCTGGTCGACGGCGAGCATGCGGAAGTGGCCGTTCTCGTCTGCCAGACGGGCCATTGCTCGGCGGGTTCCGAAATTCATGAGTTGCTCCTCATCGGTGCGGTCGTGAATCGTTCGACCTCGGATCGGCGGGGCATGCCTTCTCGGCCACCCCGGCGTGTGCATTTCAGTGCTGCGGCTCTGCCGGCGAAGTCGATGGCCTCTGCTTCGCTGCGGCCCTCTGCCAGAGCGAGAGCAAAGGCGCCATGGAACGTGTCGCCGGCACCCAACGTGTCGACGGCAACGATCTCGTGGGCCGGACGATGGCAGAGGGAATGCCCGTCGAGCCACAGCACGCCGTGTTCGCCGAGCGTGACACCAACCCAGGCTGAGACCTGCGTCGCCATGTGGACAAGTGCATCCCCGGGCCTCGGAATGCCGGACACGGCTCGGAGGGCATCGGCGGAGAACAACAGATGGGTGGCTTCGTGGAACACATCCGAGGATTCCTCGATCGGCCGATCGACATCCACGATCGATGCCACGCCTGCACGGCGTGCAGCTGCAACGGACGCGGCAGCGCCGGCGGGCCAACGGAGATCCACCAGGACCGCATCAGCGTCGCCGATGTCTGCGGCCCAGCGGGGGTCGGCGAGGTCGAAGAAGTCGTCGGCGACGTGGTTGATGATCATGCGGCCCCCGGCGGTGTCCACCATGACCGCCGACGTGGGAGTCGGGCGGTGCTCGATCTGGTGGAGGGACTCGACCTCGACCCCCTCGGTCACCAGGCTGCGCCTGGCCGAGAGGCCACGCGTATCGGTCCCGACGCAGCCGACGAAACGGCTGCGACCTCCGAGTCGGGTGATCGCCACGGATGCATTGGCAGCCACACCGCCCCCGGTTTCATGGAGCCATGTGGCTGAGAACTTGCCGTCGCCATGCGGAAGCTGATCGACCCCGAAGATCGTGTCCATCGTGACGATGCCCGTGCAGGAGACCAGCGGGCCCTGGGAAGATGCAGCGTCGTCTGATGGCATGGAGCGATCCTGCTGTGGACGGATCCCTTCCAGTAGGGGCGGAAGCCCCGAATCCCTGCCATGGGGCGTCGCAATGTCGGCCGAGGGACCTTCTCCTCTGACGGCTGTTCGTCACTGGACGGATGATCGATCGGCGTCACCAGGCGCGCTGATCAGGAGGTGTTCGCATGGGTGTTGTCGTGGTCGGTGTCGATCTGTCTGCAACGTCGACCAGGGCGTTGCGCGAGGCAATCGTCGAGGCCCAATGGCGCAATTGCTCGGTCGTGGCGCTGTACGTCCTGACGATGCCGGCGATCGCGGCGGTTGAGTTCGGGGCGATGAGCATCGACCTCGAGGAGATCCGCCGCTCTGGACAGCGGGCCCTCGACACACACATCGCCGAAGTAGCGGCGACGTATGACGGCGGCTTTCCGGTCGACGTCGTGGCTCGGGTCGTGATCGGGCACACCGGCACCCAGATTCTCGAGGCAGCCGAGGAAACCGACGCCGAGCTCGTCGTCCTCGGATCGAGGGGTCTCGGCGGTTTCCGCGGCTTGATGGTCGGATCGGTCACCACCTACGCAATCCACCACTTGCAAACCCGTCTGCTGGTCATTCCGGCGGATGACAGCGATCTGGACGACTGATGAAGGCGCAGTTCTACTACGAGGTCGTCTACTCATCGCTGCACGACCGAGCACATCTGGTCGAGCTGACGGCCGACATCGGGTCGCGTCTCAGCGAGATCGGCGGTGTCGGCTCGCCGGCAACGACGGACTTCTCGGTGCCGTTCGCGATCGTTGTCGGAACCGGAGGTTCGGAACAGCTCGTGATCGAGCGGTGGGAACAACGGCAACGGGGCAACGCCGGCGAACCGGCGCTCGTGATCACCCACCGCGGCGACAACTCTCTGGCGGCGTCATTGGAGGCAGTGGCGCACATCAGACAGCGTGGCGGCAAGGCCCGCATCGTGATGATGGAGCGCATGGCTGACGTGGCTTCAGCGATCCGACACTTCGCGGCCTATTTGAGGCTTCGCAATGCACGGCTCGGCCTCGTGGGCCCGCCGTCGGACTGGTTGGTGGGGAGCCAACCGGATGCCTCAGTCGTGCGGAACCGGTGGGGCCCGACGGTGGTCCCGGTCGAGGTGCCGAGCGCGGCAGCAGCGACACCGAGCGAGATCAGCGTGGAACTCGGGCGTCGGTGGGCGGACCGCGATACCGGCGTCGTGATGGATCGATCCGAGGTGGATCGAGCTGCAGCGTTGCATGGGCCGCTGGTCGAGACCATGAAATCGAACGAGCTCGATGCCATCACCGTCCGCTGTTTCGATCTCCTGGACTCGGTCGGGACATCCGGCTGCATCGCTCTGGCCGAACTGAACGGCTCCGGAGTGGTTGCCGGGTGCGAGGGCGATGTACCGAGCGCCCTGGCCATGATGCTCGTACGCGAGCTCTTCAGCTCAGCGTCGTGGATGGCGAACCCGGCCTGGATCGATCCGGTCAGCGGGGAAATCGAGTTGGCCCATTGCACGGTGGCCCCGAGCCTCGTCGACGATCTTGCACTCGACACGCACTTCGAGTCCGGTGTGGGTGTCGGGATCTCCGGTCGATTCCGGCGGCAACCGGTCACGCTGCTCCGTATCGGCGGAAGCGAGCTCGACGAGCTCTGGGTGGCTGACGGTGATCTCGTCTCCACCGGGTACTCCGAGCACCTGTGCCGGACCCAGGCGACCGTGATCGTGGCCCCCGACCTGGCGACCTCGGTTCTCGAGCGCCCCCTGGGGAACCACGTCGTGCTCGCTCCCGGCCATCACGCCGCTGATGTCTCCGGTTGGTGGGACCTCTTCGTCGCCTCCTGAGCCACGCTGATCACTCTGGGGTGGCTTTCGCCACGCTGATCACTCTGGGGTGGCTTTCGCCACGCTGATCACTCTGGGGTGGCTTTCGCCACCCACCGGAGCAGGGTGCCCCCAGGGGTGTGTCGTCGAACCTCGAACGAGCCATGGAGTTCGATCGCCCTGTCGGCGAGATTCGCCAGCCCGCTACGCCTGACGTTCTCCTTGAGCCCGATGCCGTTGTCGACGACGTTCAACTCGACTTCGTGGTCGCCGAGCGACAACGTGACTGTTGCTTCTGAGGCATTGGCATGGCGGGCGGTGTTGCTGAGTGCTTCACGCAGCACGGCGAGCAGATGCTCGACGATCGCGCGGTCAGTCAACGCCTCGAGGTCGCCGGTGATCGTGACCGACGGGGAGAATCCGAGGCTGGGCTGCATCTCGTCGATGACCGAAAAGATCTGATCGCGGACGGGAGCCCGGCGGCTGACCCGGTTGCGGAGGCCGTAGATCGTCGATCGCAGATCGTCGATGATGTCGTCGATCGTATCCACCGCGGCGAACACCTTGCCGGCGACGTCCGGCGCGTCGATCCGAGGTGGAAGGCCTTCGAGCGTGAGGCCGAGGGCGAAGAGGCGCTGGATGACGTTGTCATGGAGATCATGTGCGATGCGTTCACGTTCGAGTGCCGTCGAGTGTTGCCGTCGAACTGCTGCGGCCTCGGTTTCGACTCGCACCCGCTCGGTGAGGTCTCGAACGGTGGCAAACGTGTGCGTGCCGGAGGTCGAGGCGAGCTGACCCAGACTGACATTGATCGGAAAGGTCGTGCCGTCCGATCGCAGCCCCTCGAGATTCCGGCTCTCGGCCATCGGACGGGCTTCGGGTTCCGCTTCGAAGCCCCTGCGGAGCTGGACGTGTCGATGTCGAGATTCCTCGGGCACCACGGCCTCGACAGGCTGACCGACCAACTCTGGTCCTTCGTATCCGAACATGTCCAGGAACGCCGAGTTGGTCGCGAGAATGGTTCCCGCGGCATCGACCAACACCAGGCCATCGGCTGACGCCTCCCATAGGGGCTGGCTCGGTGCCATGAGCTGATGCGGATCCGACATGGGAAGAGTATGGCTGACCGCCCCAGAAAACCAGAACGCCCCTGCCTTCGGGGGGCGAGGGGCGTTCCGGGGAGGGTTGTGTTCGCTGCGTGCAGCGAATTGGTTCAGGCCACTCGACCTCGAAGGAGGGCGAGCAGACCGATGATGGCGAGTACGACGATGATGATTCCTGCAATGCCCATGAGGGGCTCCTTTGTCTGTGTTGTGTTCTTGGCGGTTGGCGTTGGCGACGTGGTGCCCAGCAGCTGAGGGTCTCAAACCTCTGAATCTCCAGGATTCTCGGCACCGCTGAAGTGATCGGCGGCGGTGTGGCGGTGAGGGGCGCGAGGGAGCAATTCCGAGAGCGTCAGAACCTCGTGGTCTCCGTCGAGATCGACGGCAACCACGGTGAGGTCGTTCCCTGCGACTTCCAACGCCACTTGCAGACACGCACCGCACGGAAAGGTCAACCCGTCGTCGGTGCGTTGAGAGCACAGGGCGAGGACGTCTGGCACGATGCGCTGTGTCACGGCGTTGAACAGGGCGACTCGTTCGCTGCACATCGCGAGGCCGAGCGACACGTTCTCGACGAGGGCGCCGAGGATCTCCTCGTCGTGTGTGCCGATCACCGCCGCTCCCATGGGGAAGTCGGAATATGGGGAATACGAGGCTTCGCGAGCGGAGCGGGCCAGTTCGATCGCCCGAGCCAGTTTGGCGTGTCGCGGGGTCTTCTCAGCGGTCATCAGACGCTCAGCGTTCCGGATGTGCCAACGGTGCTCTCCGGCGAGCCGATGGTCCGTGCCACCTTCATCGCGATGGCCTGGAGACGGCCGGACGGGGCATCCCAGTATTCGATCGTCGTTGGTGTGATCTGGAGCAGTCGGACGTTGGCGTCATCGATTCGACTGGTGTCGCCACGATCGCGATAACGATCGACTCTCGCCTTGTCCTCGAGGAGACGTGCCGTTCCGGCGACGGAGACCCAGGTTCGATCCTCGTCGTCGGTGTACCCGAGGTTCACTGGTTCGTCGGCAGACAGACCAGCCACCCAGTTGGCCTCGGAGCTCACGATGAACCAGAAGCGACCTTCGTCGTCGATCTCCTGTGTTTTCGTTGGGCGGCTGTGCAATTCGCCTGACGGAGCGTTCGTGGTCAGCATGGCGACTCGGTGCTCGGGCACAAGTTTCCGGAGGGTGATGATGTCATCTTTGGTTGTCATGGCGCTGGCATGCCCGACAGCGACAGCGACGAAACGCCAATCTCGCCTGCATCGTCAGCCAAGAGCGGCGATGGGTGCATCGTCGGATGCTTCGTCGTCGGACGCGGCGTGGACATCGCTCGTGGCGGGGATGGTTTCGTCTGACAGGACGCCTCCGACACCACTACGAGGACCCTGGCCCTCTGCGACGTTGGGGATCATGGTGATGGCGACGTTGTGGACGAGAGCTGCGTGAATCACCCGGTCGACCAGGCGGGCGGCCGGCGCTGCCGCCGCACCAACGAGGTCGTCGTGAACGAGCAGTCGACGCACCGCTCCGGACTCGATCGCAGTCAATGTCTCGGCTCCCTCGACGGTCTGGCCGGCTTCTCGAGCTTGTCGGAACTGTGCGAGTTCATGGGTTCGGTTCTCTGCTGCGAGGCTGGCTGCGTCCCGCACCACCTGGTCGGCGATGCCGATCAGGTCACCATCGATGTCGTCGGTGGGGTAGAGGTTGATCGTTGCCCGATTCAGCCGCCGCCGCAGCTGAGTCGCAGTGTCGAGGACGCTGGCCTCACGTCCAACGAGAGCAATCATTTCCGGCGACCTGCGTTCGAGCTCGTCTCCGAGGTGGTCGAGCGCCTCGAAGATCGGATCGGCTCCCGTGGCACTTTCGGCGGCACCGAACCCGGTGAGAGCGAAGACGTCGTCATCGACGGTCACCACGGCGTGCCTCGCAGTGAGTTGTCTGGTCTCCAAGAGCGGCCCGAGCGACGGAACATCGCCGAATCGTGCAAGGTCGAGTGCGAACGGATCCTCGACGTCGAAGTGCCACACCTGTGCCGCCCCGTCGACGATGATCACCTGACTTTCCGCCGATTCGTCCTCGACGGCAGCGATGGCGGCTCCGGCGTGGGTCCCGGGGATCGGGACTCGGTCGATCACCACTCGAGCTCGGGCTTTGGCCGACGAACCGGGAGCGAGGAAGATCGAAGCGAACGGGCCCGACCCGCAGATCAGTTCGGCGAGGTCGGGATGCGTCGGGTCAGCGTGTGGGAAAGGCATGGAGACGGTGTGCCCGCTTGATGCCAGGCGCAAACAAACCCCGGGCTGTCAAACGCAGAGAAGTTGTCATTCGGGGAACGATGGTTGAAATGCGCAGAGGGGGGTACAGCTCGGCAATGGCGCACCTGCACCTGACTCTTCGGCCTGACCCCAGCGAGCTGGTGTCGCTCCGCGCCCGGGTTCGCTCCTATCTCGCCGACCTGCAGGAACCTGCGGCCGATTGGCTCCTCATCGCCACCGAGGTCGCCACCAACGCCATCGAAGCTTCGTCCGAGGGCGGATCGGTCGAGGTGTCCATGCGTGCGGACGACGAAACGATCGAGTTCGTGGTCACAGACGACGGTCCTGGCTACGGCCTTGCGCCACCGACCTCGGTCGGCACCGAAAGCCTTCGCGGACGTGGCCTCATGATCGTCTCGGCGTTGGCGAAGCGACTCGCAGTGTCGAGAGTGGCCGGTCGCACCGTCACCCAGGTCGAACGCCCTCGAGTCAAACGCGTCGATGTGGTCGTGGTCGGACTCGGTTCTGCGGGCGAGGCGGCCGCTCGTGCGCTGGCGGACGCCGGCTGCACTGTCGTGGGGTTCGAGCATCGTGACGACACAGAGCATGCTCGGGAGCTCAGCGAAGCCGGTGTCGAGTCGGTTCGTTCACGGGCCACATTGATCGGACCGAACCTGGTGGAGGCCGATGGCACGGCCTGGTATGGCGATCACGTCCTGCTCGCCACCGGAACGGCCCCGATCGTTCCCGACATCGAAGGACTCGAACGGGACCGGATCTGGACGGCATTCGATGCCCTTGCCTCCCCGGACCGGCCGCCGACTGTCGCCATTGTGGGCGCAGGTCCAGTTGGCTGCGAACTGGCCGATGTCTACTGCAGCTTCGGGAGTCACGTGACGGTGCTCGACCACGCCGACCGGCTCCTGCCTGATCACGATGTCGAGGTCGCCGCCGGCTACCTCGGAGCGCTTCGCACACGCGGAATGGACATCCGACTGTCCACCACGGTCGAGCGAGTGCAGCACGACGACAACTGCGATGTCGTACACACCAGTGATGGAGATGCGCTCTCGGTCGACAGGATCATCATCGCAACGGGCCAGCAACCGCGTCTGGCCGATCTCGGCCTCGCCTCCGCGGGACTGCAGCCAGACAGCATCCCAGACCTTGACGATCAGCGGCGCGTCATCGGTCACCGTTGGCTCCGCATACTCGGCGCCCTGAACGGACTTTTTCCCTGGACGCATGGCGCAAACCGCGATGCCGAGATCGTGGCCGCTGACATCCTTGGCCGGCCCTGGTCAACGACGTCATCGGCGATGCCCCACGCGATGTTCACCGACCCGCCGGCGGCCCACGTCGGGACGGCCTCATCAGATGAGCGGCCCTTGATCCGCGGCGTCGGGAAGTATGCCGATACGGCCTGCGCGAGTACGGACGAGCTCCGCGACGGGCTTGTCGTTGTCGCGGTCGACCCGGCGACCGGCCTCGTCGTCGGTTGTTCGGCCTACGGACCGTTGGCCGACGAGATCATTGCCACAGCCACCAGCCTCGTGAACTTCGAGATTCCCATCGAACGAGCCAGAACCCAAGTCTTCGCAATCCCGACCACCAGCCAGGTGCTCGAGGTCGCGATCGCCGACGCCGCCGACCAGTGGGCCGCCACGTGAACGACCTCTCTAGATGTCATCGTTCGACCGGCCAGAAGACGTTTGTTCCGAGTCTGGGCGGGTAGATCGGGCGCATGATTTCACCAACCCTCACCACCAGTGCCCTGACGTCCGACATCGCCGCAAACGGCGCTTCGATCGCAGACCGCGTGACCGGCGTCGTCGCATCGCACGCTGCCGAGCTGGCGACCGACGCGGCCATCCCGGCCGCGAAGTTCGCCGCTGTCAGTTTCGTGCGCAACCGGGCGAAGATCGTTCTCTTCAGCCTTGCTGTCGCCGTCGCCGTCCCCATCCTCGTGAAACGATTTCGGGACCGTGGCGATGGCGCTGACGAGATCATCGGTTCCATCCCGACGATGGAGACTCGATGATCGCGAACAGCTGGCAGAAGGTCGACGATCAGGCGCTCGAAGCCACTGTGGTCGGGTTGACCCTGGCCTCTCACTAGGTCGGTCCGTATCACTTGACGACCCAGCTCCGGTCAAAGTCGAACTCGTAGCCCACCTCGCACCGCAGTGGGAGGGCGCGAGCTGATCTGAGCCCGTTGGGCGCGTACGCGAGAAGGCGGGAAGAATGGGTGGATGAACACCACCATCACCACGATCAACCCCGCGACTGGCGAACAACTCGAGACCTACGACGTTCATTCCGAAGCGCAGGTGAACGAGATGCTCGATCAGTCCACGGCGGTGCAGCGACGGTGGGCAACAACGTCGTTCGATCAGCGCGCCGGCGTCCTCAGGAACGTGGCGGAGGAGTTGCGCAAGCGCCAGGGTGAGCTGGCCGTACTCATGGCCAGGGAAATGGGCAAGCCGCTCGCCCAAGGGGAGGGCGAAGCCCAGAAGTGCGCGTGGGTGTGCGACTTCTACGCGGACGAGGCAGAACGGATGTTGGCTGACGTCGCCCGCGAAAGCGAGCTCGACAGAGCGTGGACCGTGTACCAGCCGCTGGGCACCGTCCTCGCGGTGATGCCATGGAACTTTCCGCTGTGGCAAGTATTGCGATTCGCAGCGCCAACGCTGATGGCCGGCAACGTCGGCGTGCTGAAACATGCGTCATCGGTGACCGGATCGGCGCTGGCTATCGAGGAGCTGTTCCGAGACGCCGGGGCCGAGGAGGGCGTCTTCCGAACGCTGGTGTTGCCATCGGACCGGATCGAGGCCATTGTGGGCGACGACCGCATCGCAGCCGTGACCCTGACCGGTAGCGAGGGTGCTGGCCGGGCGGTGGCCGGCCAAGCGGGCCGGCATCTGAAGCCATCGGTTCTCGAGCTGGGCGGCAGTGACGCCTATGTCGTGCTGAGCGATGCCGATGTCGGCATGGCGGCCGCCGTCTGCGCCGACAGTCGGCTCATGAATTCGGGCCAGAGTTGCATCGCAGCAAAGCGATTCATCGTCGTCGATGAGGTGCACGACGAGTTCGTCGAGGCATTCACCGGAGAACTGGAGCGCCGCGTCGTCGGCGACCCCTTCGATCCCTCGACCGACGTCGGGCCGCAGGCCAAGGCAGACCTTCGCGATGAGCTGCACGACCAAGTCGTTCGCTCGGTCGGTGCTGGAGCGAACTTGCTCTTCGGCGGCAGCATCCCGGAGGGCCCCGGAGCCTTCTACCCCGTGACGGCGTTGACGGGAGTCGAGCCAGGAATGCCGGCGTTCGACGAGGAGCTGTTCGGGCCCGTCGCCGCGGTGACGATCGCTCGGAGCGAGGAGGATGCAATCGAGCTGGCGAATGCGAGCCGATTCGGACTTGGTGGCGCCGTGTTCACCCGCGACGTCGAACGGGGACGGGCGATTGCGGCTACTCGTATGGAAACCGGCAACTGTTTCGTCAACGCCAAGGTGGCATCCGACCCCCGTCTTCCGTTCGGCGGAATCGGTGTGTCCGGTTATGGACGGGAACTCAGCGAGACGGGCATCCATGCGTTCGTCAACGCCAAGACCGTCGCCGTCGCTGCGAGCTGATCGCTCGTCCCGCCCGGTCGCGAGTTTCAGCCTTTGGAGCGACGACGCTCCATGTCGGCCCGATAGTCATCGGCCAGCGATGATTTCTGGTCGTCGGTGAGAGCCTTGCCGGCAACCGGAAAGACTTCCTTTTCTTCCTCGTCCAGGTGGTGAAGGAGGCGCTCTCGTAGCTCCCGGGCGGTCTGGAGCCACTGCGAGCTGGACTTGTCGTACTCCCGGAGCTTCTCGACATAGTCGTCGAGCTCTTTGTGTTCGGCCACCGAGTGACGGGCGTTGTCCTGCGTGAGGTCTTCTTCCATGAGCGGCACGTAGAAGTATCGCTCCTCGGCTCCGGCATGGGCGTCGAGTTCGACCTGGAGCTTGTCGAACAGGTCATTTCGACCTTCGCTGTCACCGGTCGTCTCGACGAGGATGTCGATGAGGGTTCGCTGCGTCTCATGGTCTTCTCGGAGGGCTTCGAAGATGGTCACGGGTTTCTCCTTGTTGATGAGGGTGTTGATTGGGTTGTCGATGGGGGTGTTGATGGGGTGCTGGGTGACGTTTCGCCGGACAGGGCTGCTCGAGCTCGTCCGATCCATGCAAGGCCTCGTCGACGCTGTTCGACCGAGGGGCGCAGACGCGACGGGAACAGGCGGAGCTGGCGAGTCTGGCGGGTCGAGGGCGGCTGGGTAGGCATGGAATTGTCGTACCCAGGTTTGAGCGTCTCAACCGTCGGGCACACCGATCTTCATCAGACAAGTGCCCGCTTCCGTGGCGGGCTTGACGAGAAGGAGATCTTCATGAGTGGAGAAGCAGACAAGACGGTCGGCCGAGTGAAGCAGGCAGCCGGCGACCTCACCAACGACCAGGACTTGAAGAACGAAGGCGAGGCCCAGGAAACGGCCGGAAAGATCAAGGATGCGGTCGGCGATGCTGCCGATGCCGCACGCGACGCCGTCGACTCGCTCAAGGACAAGATCACCGGCAAGGACTGAGCCCCGGCGCGGGTCTCGACCCGCCACCTCCGATCCCCGCTCAACGATGAGCGGGGATCGTCGCGTTCCGATGGCAAGCGTGGATGGGAAGGTGGACCGCACGACTGTGGGGCACCATGGGGGGATGCTCAAGGGATCCGGCATGGCAAACGTCCACCACGACGACCTCAAGAGGTCCTCGACCCACCGTCGGGGCGGACTGTGAAAGAGGTCCCTAGCGCGCTCCGGTTCCTTCGTCTCGGAGCGATCCAGAACGCGATCTCCCAGAGTCTGTTCTTTGTGCCGTCACTCATGGTCGCCATGAGTCTGGTGCTCTCGCAGGTCACCGTGTGGGTCGATCGCCAGATCGGCCAGGACGTCCTCCCGTCGTGGTTCGGCTCGACAGTCGAGAGTTCTCGATCGATCCTGTCCGCCGTCGCCGGCGGGACGATCACTGCTGCATCGATCGTCTTCTCCCTGACGCTCGTGGCCGTGCAGTTGGCGGCGAGTCAATTCTCGCCCCGGGTCCTTCGGGGCTTCCTCGGTGACCGCTTTCAGCAGGTCGTCATGGGCACCGTCGTCGGGACGTTTTCGTATTCGCTGTTCGTATTGCGCGAAGTGCAGTCGGCCGGTGAATCGGGACGAGGAGCCTTCACACCGCAGCTGTCGATCGCTCTGGCTCTGGTCTTCGCCGTGTGCTCACTGGTCGCCGTGTTGGCTTCGATCGACCACACCGCGAAGGGCCTCCGTGTTGGATCGGTTGCCGACGGCATCCTCGACGTCACGCTCACGACGATCGACACTCTTTTCGAGGAGCGGGCGTCAGGAGAGAAGGGAGTGTTCGTCGTCGACGCACCAGACCGGTCACCGGCTCCGGTGGGGCTGGACCGGAACGACGACACCGACGAACCTCCCGAAGGCGCAGCGGTGCTGCTTGCTCCGGCCACGGGTTGGATCACCGGGATGCAGATCGGAAATCTCGGCGGCAATCTGCCGTCCGGGAGCTCGGTGCTGCTCCCGGCTGCGGTGGGGACCTACATCGTGGAGGGAACGCCATTGATGTATGTGTGGCCCGCCACCGACGACGACCTGGAGCAGGTGGAGGCGAACCTGGCCACGATCGTGCGCATCGGTGATACCCGCACCATGCAGCAGGACATCGGGTTCGGCATCGTGCAGTTGGTCGACATCGCAGTTCGGGCTCTCTCGCCCGGTATCAATGATCCCAACACGGCCAATGAAGTCATCGTTCGGCTCGGAGCGGTTCTCACGGCGCTTCATCGCCGGACGCTCCCTGGGAGATGCACCGAGATCGACGGCTGCCGCGTCCTGAGGCCGGACGTGCCCGACATCGCTGGGTACGTCGATGCCGCCGTCGAGCCGATCAGGCGATACGCCCGCACAGAGCCGAGGGTCTTGGAAGTGCTTGCTCGCATGATCGTCGGCGTGGTCGACGACTCAGAGCGGAGATTCGACGATCCAGATGTGTCCGCCATGATCGGCCAGTTGGAACTGATGCGAGACGAGCTCGACGAGCTCGTCACCGAGGAGGATCGGCGACGCCTCGGTGAGCTCGTCGATCAGTTGTTGGAACGGGTCCGTGACCGGTGAGGTCAGGGCATAGCGTCGTCCCGCACGTGGATCGCGTCGGTCGGCTGCGCATCAATCGAGCTGTTGGCGTCGGAACGTGACGGCGTCATAGACACCGGCTGCAATCAGCCCGACCGAGGCGAGCCCCAGCAGCCAGCGTCCGAAGGGTGCTGATGCGAGCGTGCGAAGCGATTCATCGAGACCGGCCGCTTCGTCAGGGTTGTAGTTGAGGGCAGACGACACGAGCAGGAAGCCTGCAATGCCGAGCATGGTGGCGCGCGCGGCAAACCCGAACATGCCGAGTGCCGCAAGCGAGCGCCGAGCCACCGGGGACAGACCTTTGGTGTCGATGTCGTCGAGAAATTCGACCGAGATCCCTTTCCAGAGGTGATACGCGCCGACAGCAAACGTCCCGAGTCCGATACCGATGAGCAACCCCCGACCGGCGGGAACACCGAGAAGGAAGCGAGCGATCGTCTCCGGAGAGGTGGCGCCGCCGCCGGATGACGAACCTGACCGGTTTAGGGCGATCTGGACGCCGGTCACGCCCAGCAGGGCGTACGAACAACCGAGTCCGAAGGTCCCCACTCGTTTGGCGACATCGAGCGGCGTCTCGCTGTCACCGACGGCGGCCGCCCAGAACTTCCAGACAGCAAACAGGACGAGACCGACCGCAACGACGAAGACGAGGACCCGTCCGGCGGGCACGCCGGCCAGAGCGGCGAGTGCCCCGGTCTGGTCAGCATCATCACCGCTCGTTCCGCGACGGGCGATCTCGATGCCGAGGGCTCCGATGGTTGCGAAGACGAGGCCCTTGGCCAACCAGCCGAGACGGGTCGCCTTCTCAGCGAGGTCAGATGACGGGTGCATTGCCCGGTGCTACCCGTCAGCGACGACGGTGAAACGGATCCGGGAGATCGCCCGGGATCCGGACGGGCGGATCAGGCGTGTCGACCGACACGTTTGGGCTATGAGTCGGTTGGGAAAAGCGTTGGACATGACTGATTCAATGACACCCCGCATCGATGCTGCACTCGATCGAATCGAGAACAAGCTGCCACTCATCCCTCGACGGATGTTCCGTCTTCAGCGCGCAGTCTCGAAGGCCGGCTTCGAGGCCGGTCGGTCGATTCTCCTGGCACTGACGAACTCAGCCGACCGAGTCGAGACCTCGGCTCGGACCGGGGTCAAGACGGTGACTGGCCAGGCGAAGGCACAGGCGTCGAGGACTGCGGATCGAGCCGAGGACGAGGCGGCGAGCCTGCTCGGTCGGGCCACTCGCTCGGTTGAGGGCGAGTCGTCAGAACGACTCCAGGACTGGACGAAGACCGACCTCTACGAGCGGGCCCAGGAGCTCGACATCGAGGGGCGGTCGGCGATGTCGAAGAAGCAACTGGTGGCGGCCCTCCGTTCAAACTGAGCGTGTGACCACCTGAGTCCAGAAACGTATGTGCGAAAGGGGCGTGGCCGGTGGTCACGCCCCTTTCGCGTACATCAGTGACATGGAGGACTGGAGAGCCGCAAGCGCTCGAACCCGCTCAGGTCTTGTGCAGCGGGGTGAAGGTCCACCGGCCGTAGTGCCACACGAGATCGGCGTCGTGAGCTGCCATGAGTCGGCCCGCTTCATCGGAGCGATCCCCGACGTCGAGGATGCGCACGATGTGGTCGCCCTTGACCAGCCGGTCGCGGTACGCACGGAGGGCGTCCTTCTCCTCGCCCTCCTGGAAGAATCGGAGCACTTTGTCGAATGTGGAGGCGTCGCTCGACTGGCCCTCGACATCGATTTTGTCGGGGTCGCACACGATCTCGGTGTTGAATCCTGCGTCTCGTGCCGCTCGTTGCAGGCCAGAGGACTGCTCGGATGTTGTGACGCCGACGACTTCGTCTGTCTCGAATGGATTGCTGATGCTGGCCATGGCCGGCTCCTCAAGATGGTGGATGCTTCGGGGACGACCTTCCCCCCTTCGAGCCGGCCAAACGTGGGTCAACTCGTCGGTAGATCCAACACGGCGGTCACGATCGTCTGCTCACCGGAGACCGCAACCTCGAGCGATGACGTCAACTTCTCGACGATCGCGAGACCTCGGCCTCTCACCGAGTCCGCAGCCGGCATCGTCGGATGTTCGGCGAATGAGTCTCCGACATCGTCGGCCAGGTTCGTGACAGTGATGTCGACCGTGGCGTTGGAGGTCGCGATCTCGATGGACATCTCGGCCACCGGACTCGTTGCCTCCCTCGCATTCGTGAGCAGCTCGGTCACGACGAGCTGGAGGTCAACCGTGTCGGCCGAGGGGCACGCCGACCTCACGAACCGTGCGGCTTCGCGCCTGAGGTGGGCCAGCGAGACCGACGCAGCCGGCCCGCTCCACCGCCAACGTTCAGTCTCGCTGGGGGTCTCCCGACGACCGACCAACAAGAAGGCCATGTCGTCGTCGACATCCCATTCGCGGACTGCTTCATGGAGCGCCGCGGTCATCTCCTGGGGGGTCGAACTCTTCCGGTCACCGAGGAAATCGAGCAACCACTGCTCGCCGTCGATGAAGGAGTGGCCGCGCCGATCGATGACTCCATCGGTGAAGGAGAGCACGAGATCTCCCGGCTCGAGATCGAGTGTCGTCTCGGTGTACTCCACGTCAGCTCTCCCGAGAAGCGGCTGGCCGACCGGGCCGATGGGTGTCACGGCTGACTCTGAGCGGAGCAGCGGCTGAGGGTGCCCTGCGTTGGCGAGGGTGACCGTCGATCCGTCGGCGGCGAACAAGAGGCACACGCAGGTCACGAGGCGGCGAGACGGCGATGCCGACACATAGCGGTTGACGGCGGACATGATCTCGGCCGGTCCGTACCCTTCCGACACGAGGACGCCGACCGCGTGACGCAGGCGGGCGACGGCGCGGGTCGCGGTGAGATCATGACCGACCGCGTCGGCCACCATCACACCGACGCACCCGTCACTGCGTACCAGAACGTCGTAGACGTCGCCGCCGACACGCTGGCCGATGTCCGGGGCGATGTATGCGCCGGCGATGTCGAAGACGCCAGTGTCGGGGAGCGTGGTGGGAAGGACGACTCGTTCGAGCACGCGGGCTTGATTGCGTTCGACCTCGAACTGCCATGCGCGGGTCAACGCGGTCCGAGCGACGTCGACGATTCGTGCGAGCCCCGGCGGCACGTTCTCTTCGTCCATGTCGTGATCCCAACCAAGACCGAGGACTCCGAAGAATCCGACCGCTTCGTCCGAGAAAGGAATGGCTCGGAACGATCGGAGGCCGAGGTCGCCGTTGGCTGCTGCGAAGTCCGGATACTGGTCGAACTCGGCGAGGCTGCCGAGATGGATGGCCTGTTCGTTGGCGACGGCTCTGGTCATCGGGACGTTGGTGTGCAGCGGGGTCGAGAGCCAACGGGCAGCGACGCGTTCGTCGACACCGCTCCCGTGGGTGAAGTGCAGCTCGTCGTTGGCGAGGACGCCAATGGTGGTCAACGTCGCCCCGACAATGGGCGAGATACGCGCCACCAACTCGTCGGCAACGCCCTGAACGGTCTGGGTCCGATTGGTGGCGGTGGCGATGAGGCTGAGGGAGTGCTCATATTCCTGCGACATCTGTTCGGCGACGAGGCGTGACTGCAACGCCGAACGGGTCTTGCGCAGGAACAGCTCGGCTTCGATGCTGTCGGAGATGTCTGAGAGCGTGGCCACCTGCTCGCTCGTCCATGATCGAGGTGCCGAGGCCATCGCACACAGCGCTCCGAGAACGTGGCCCTCGTCGTCTCGGACGGGCACGCCGACGTAGCTGGCCACGCCGAGATCTTGCTGGGCAAGGCTGTCGGCCACGAGGGGATCGACCGAGGCGTCGGAGATCACGATTGGTTCGTTTCGCAACACGACGTGTTGACAGAACGAGTGCGTGAGGGGCGTCTGGCCCAGGGAGGCGGCGGGTTCGACGAGACCGAGCGAACTCGGGAAGAACTGATGGTCGGCGTCGACCACGGAGAACATGACGCTTTCTGCTCCGAGCGCCGCGGCAGCAACGCGACAGTGCCGATCGAGCCCGCTGTCGTTCATGTTCGGAGCGAGCTCTGAACGGCGAATTGCGTCGAGGCGGGCGACATCGTCGAGCCGGGGCGTCACGTCAGCGACGTCCCGGCTCTCTTGAGATCTGGTCACAGGTGAAGGCTAGACAAACCCGCGGTGCTACGACGCCGCCGTTTCGATGTGGGAGCGCACGAACCACTGGAAGAGTTCGAGCTTCGCGGTCTGCCCGATGAAGAGATCTTCTGTGATCGGGTCCTCGTCACTGACCGATGCGATCGCTGAGCGATGGTCGCGAATGACGCCGTCGTAGACCGAGTCGAGAGCGCCGAGGTGCTCATTCACCGTGCCCCGGCCATGTGCTTCAGGACCAACTGGAGATCGAGGAGTCCAGCGAGGCGATCCTCGAGCTCACGAATGACGACGGTGGCACTCTCGGCAGCGAGGCCAGGCACCGAGACGTAGGGAGTGATGCGGGGTTCAGAGGAAGTTGACATGAGTGACGCTGTGCCCGTTGGGCAGCGCCGCCAAACGTGCGAATGTCCAGCGGTACAGCGACCTCGCAAGGCTGCTCGCGGAACCGGCTTGGGCAACACCCCACTATGATCCTCCTCCGCGCCGCTCTACGCGCCATGGAGGACGAGTGAAGGTCATCATCAACGAATCAACGGGTGCGATCATCCGGGCCAGCCTCAGCGGCGAGGTCGACGCAGACAACTGCGCCGAGGTGGGTGCCGTGCTCCTCGACGGCGGTGCGACTCCGGCAGCCCTCTCGCTGGACACGTCCGAGTTGGCGTTTCTCGACTCCTCCGGGATCAGCGAGCTCCTCCGCATCCACGACGCATACGTCGGGGCCGGTGGGTCGTTCGCGCTCGCGAATCCGACCGACAACGTTCGGCGGGTGCTGGAGATCACCGGGCTGCTCGAGACCTTCGGGCTCGACTGACCTCTGACGACGGGCCGACTCAGACAAGCTCCCGGGGATCCCGGAGAGGCGGATCGTCCGGTCGGTCAACAACGGCATCGAGCTCGGCGTCCACCAGACGGCCCAGAAGCCGCGGAAACAAGTATCCGTGGAAGGGGAGCAACGCCAGCCAGTAGAGCTTTCCGGCGAGTCCCCGAGGGGCGAACACCGCGCGTTGGCGTACTCGACGCTCGTCACCCGAGTCGGTGATGCGCCACTCGAGCCATGCTGCTCCCGGCGCTCTCATCTCGGCTCGGAGGAGGAGCAGCTCGTCTGGGATGATCGCCTCGACCCGCCACCAGTCGACGATGTCGCCGACGCGCAGATGCGTCGGATGTCGGCGACCGCGGTGGAGCCCGACGCCGCCCGGCGTCAGTCGGTCGAGTATGCCGCGTAGTTCCCAGAGCACCGGGGCAACGAGCCACCCTCGATCCCCGCCGACCGACGAGATGCTGCGGAAGATCTCGGACGCATTTCGGTCGGTGGTGATCACGCGGGTGTCGCTGTAGAGGCGCTGACCGGCCCATTCGTCGTCAGTGGGCAGGAGGGCTGCCGGTTCGTGCCGAGCGACATCGTCAGACCAGTGCGAGGTCGTATCGAGATCTGCCTCGAGCGCAGCGGCAATCGAGGCAGATACTGACTTTGGTGCACGCTCGGGTCGGAAGTTCTGCATGCTCTTCGCCTCGTCGACCACGACGTCGTTGGCGACGCTCCCCACCAGATGGCGCACCAGTTGTTGCGGAAGTGGTGCGATCAGATTGAGTACGAATGCGGAGATGCTGGTCGGCACGAGCGGGATCGGAATCAGATGACGAGGGCGGAGACCGGCAACACGGGCGTAGGTCCGGATGATCTCGCCGTACGTCATGACGTCCGAACCTCCGATGTGGATCACACGATCGAAGACATTGCTGTCGATGGCCCACTCCAGATCCTCGAGCGCATCTTCGATGGCGATCGGCTGGCAGCGGGTCGAGGTGACCGCGGTCGGAACGGGGAGTAGGGGCGACACCTGTGCGATCGTTCGCAGCATCTCGAATGACGCACTGCCCGATCCGAGCAACAAGGCCGCCTGGAGTTCGGTGACCGGTACTGGAGCGCCGACGCGGTCGCGAGAACCGGAGCGCAGCGCGTCACCAACCGCATGGCGGGACGCGAGATGGTCTGACAAGTCACCGTCCGGTTCTCCGAGTCCGCTGAGATACACGATTCGTGCTGCGCTCGCTGCGGCTGCAGCATCGGCGACCCCTCTGGCGATGGTGAGGTCGACATCGTTGAAGTCGTCGGCGCCCACCATCGAGTGCACGAGGTGCACAATGGTGTCTCCCTCGTGGAAGACGTCGATGGGAGTGTCGGTCAAGTCGACTTCGATTGTCGTCACGGCGGAACCCCAGGCCCACTCCTCGATGTCGGCAGCAGAGCGAGAAACGCACACGACGTTGCGCCCCTGTGATGCCAGCCGGGGAACAAGGCGCGCTCCGACGTATCCGGTTGCCCCGAGTACGACGATACGTCCCGGGCCGGAGCTGGAGTTTGGGCCCACGCCGGGCAGGGTAGACCTGGCGACATGCACCACACCCCGTCCGACCTGTCGCTTCCGCCCCGTATCCCGATGAGGCGGTTCTTCGGAGCGTTGGCCGGCATCCTCGTCCGCCCAGGTCCGTTCCTGACCTGTTACCTGCCGATCGGCGATGCTCGGGAGGTGGCGGCCAGTCGACTGGCCGTTTCCGAGGCCGATCTCAGCGACACCGAGCGAGTGTTCTGCGAGGCCCTGCTCGATGACGGTTCGGCTGCGCCCGATTCCGCTGTGCCCGACTCCGGTGGGTCCGGCGCGCGGCTCGCCGACGACACTGCGGCGATGGTGGTCGGTGTCCTCGCCGGCGACGGGTCCGGTTTCTCCCAGACGTATCCCGAAGGTCCGACCAGCCCCCACATCGAGCGAGGCCACGTACCTCGCATCACTCCGCTCATCGACGCCGAGCAACGACTTCGACATCACCTCCTCGTGGTCGTGAGCGAGGAAGGGGTTGATGTCATGACCTTCCCGAGACATGGTGCGCCCTCGATGCATCGAGCATCGGAGACCGATCGCGCTCGGCAGGCACACCTCGTCGTCGAAGCAGTCAAGGCCACGGGTACTCGGTTCGTGCTCCTTGCCGGTTCTCCCGCCGAGGTCGACGAGTTGGAGATTCTCGTCCGAGCCTCAGTTCCGATCGAAACGATCGTCGAGACGATCGTTTCCGCTGACCTCGGTGCAGGTGCTGCGGAGTGGCTGGCAGATCAGGCGGTCGTCGAGGTGGCGACGGATCGAGCGCGAGCAACGGTCGAAACCCTCCGGACCTGGCGATTCGAGCGGGCCCACGATCTCGGACTGTCCGGCGTGGTCGACGTCGTCCAGGCCCTTCGAAACGAAACTGCACGCCTGCTCCTCGTCGCAGACGACGCCGACGATCAACGCCAGGTGTGGATCGGGCCCGATGCCGCAGACATCGCCATCGATCTGGAGAACGTGCAGCAACTGGAGCATCGTGCCGCCGAGTTCACGCCCGTTCGTCTTGTCGATGGCTTGATCAGAAGTGCACTCCTCCAGGGCGTTCCAGTCCAGATCGTGCCGGCCGTGCCGGACTCATCGCTACCCGGAGGTATCGGTGCAGTGATCGATCCGGCACCGGCGAACGTCTCGTGAGGCGTTTCCAGATCGACTCCGACATCCCCGACACCGAGGTCATCGATGAGGTCGGCGATGCGATCGCCGGCACCGGAGCAGAGGATTGGTTGTGGGCCCTCCTGATCCTGATCGTGGCCGTCGTTCTCAGCCGCGTCGCTCGTTCCACTCTGACTCGCGTCGTCGCCAGTACCGGATCGAACTCGTTTCTGAGCGACTTCCTCGGGCGTTTGCTCGGCTACACGATCGTGGCGTTCGGGGTGGTCTACGCCCTCGAAGCAGTGGGCGTCAGGATCACCCCGCTGCTGGGAGCGCTCGGCCTCCTCGGTGTCGCTCTTGCCTTCGCTCTGCAATCGATTCTCGAGAACTTCGTCGCCGGTGCGTTGTTGCAGGTCAGGCGACCCTTCTCGAAGGGTGACGAGATCGAGTCGCAGGACTATGTCGGCACGATCACGTCGATCGACTCGCGGACATTGACGATTCGTACTCCGTCCGGCGAGATCGTGAGATTGCCGAACGCCGAGGTCATCCGGAGTCCGATCATCAACTTGAGCCAGAACGGGCGGCGTCGTACGTCAGTCCCGCTTGGTGTGGCGTACGGAACCGATCTGCGTCGGGCAGTCGAGGTGGCGACGGACGCCCTCGGAGGTGTCGAGGGTGTCCTCGATGAACCGAGCCCCGTTGTCCTGGTGTCGTCCTTCGGCGACTCGAGCATCGACCTCACGGCGATGTTCTGGCATGAACCGTCGATCGCGGAGAAACTACGAGCCCAGCACGCCGTGGCCATCTCGCTCGCCGAGGCGTTCGAACAAGCAGAGATCTCGATTCCCTTTCCGCAGCGGACGCTGCATTTCTCCTCCGAAGCGGCCACGCTGTTGTCCGAGCGGGTGGAGACCCCTCATGACCCCGCCCGATGAATCAGCCAGATGCATCCGATTGACAGGAACCACGTGACCGACCAGCTCGACGATGTCTTGACCATCCGTTTTCCGGCCCGCTCCGGCTACCTGCGGATCTGCCGCATCACGACAGCAACGTTCGCATCCGACTTCGGTTTCAACGTCGACGAACTCGATGATCTCCGGCTCGCCGTCGACGAGGCGGTGACCTGGCTTCTGCGGGATGATGACGTCGGCGGCGAGGTCGCACTGGCGTTGCAGGTGGCCGGATCGACGCTCGTGGTGCGCGGCGAACGCCACATCGATGGCCTCCCTGTGCGGGAGATCGACGACCTCGTCCACGCCATTCTCGGTGCGACGCTCGACTCATACGCTCTCTCCTCGGAGTCCGGTGAGCGGACGATCGAGCTCGAGAAGGCGACGTCGGGCGAGTGACCCGTCCGGACGACGCCTGGCGAGCGGACAAATTCGCCGAGCTGGCCGAGAGCGGTTCGGCCAAGGTCCGAAACGAGTTGGTCGAGAGCTTCGCACCACTAGCGGAGTACTTCGCCAAGCGGTACAAGGATCGGGGAGTCGAGAGCGAGGATCTCCGTCAAGTGGCGCAGCTGGCGCTGGTGAAGGCGGTCGACCGCTTCGACCCAGAGTTCGGTGTCCAGTTCTCGACGTTCGCCGGTCGCACGATCGACGGAGAACTCAAGAAATACTTTCGCGATCGCTCGTGGGCCGTCCGTGTTCCTCGAAGCCTGCAGGAGCGATCGGCGCTGGTTCGGCAGGTGCGCGAACAGTTGTCCAAGGAACAGAGTCGTCCGCCCACGATCGACGAACTCGCTGAACGGGCCGAGCTGTCGGTCGACGAAGTCATCGAAGCCCTCGACGCTCAGTCGGCCTACCGGGCGACCAGTATCGACGTTGGACGAGGCGAGGACGATGAGGGGATGACCATCTCGTCGCGCCTCGGAACCACTGACCCCGGGTATCACCAGACCGAGCTCGAGATGGCCGTGCGCGACATGGTGGCCGAATTGTCGGAGCGGGACCGCACGATCATCGAGCTCAGGTTCTTCGAGGATCTCAGCCAGGCCGAAATCGCCGATCGGGTCGGCATCAGCCAGATGCATGTCTCCCGCTTGTTGCGAAAGTCACTCGAGGAACTGCGCGAGAAGCTGCGGGCGTGATGGCGTCGTCGGATCGACATGACGGTGCCGGTGGTGTGAGGCCAGGATCGCTGGTGTCAGCGGGCCGAACCTCGGACGTGTTCGAGTTCGGCCGCGGTGCGGTCGTGAAGGTGCCCAGACCCGACGTACCGGAGCACTGGGCCGGGATCGAGGCCGATCTCACTTCGGTGATTCACGGCTTCGGCCTTCCCGTTCCGACCGTGCTCGATGTCGTGATCATCGGTGGACGTTCATGTGTGGTGTTCCAACGCATCGATGGCCCATCGATGTGGGACCGAATGCTGGAACGTCCGTCCGACGTGCCGGTGCTGGTCGACGAACTCGTGAGCGTTCAGAAGATGATCCACGCTGCCGGGCTTCCGGAAGGACTTCCGGATCTCACAGCACGGCTGGCCAGCAAAGTCGCTGTGTGCGACCGGATCAGCGACACCGATCGGGGCGAGGCGGGGCGCATCGTCGCCGAGCTTCCGAGCGGGGCCGCGATCGTGCACGGCGACTTCCACCCGGGCAACCTCCTGATGAGTCGGACCGGGCCGGTGGTGATCGACTGGTTCGATGCTTCGATCGGACACCCGCTCGCCGACGTGGTGCGCAGTTCGGTGTTGATGCGACCCGGTTTCGACCTCGAGGACCGTCAACATCTTCCGGATGCGAGCACCGAGATGTTGAGCCTGTTGCATCGCTCCTATCTGCAAGCTTGGCAAGAACAGCTGTCGGCTGCGAGCGGCGATCTTCGCCGGTGGGAGGCGGTGATGGGCGTGGCCAGGATCTCTGAAAGAGCTGACGATGACATCGCCCCGCTCCTCTCGCTGTGGGACCACCGAAACGATCCGGAGCGATCGTCGCTCCTGCTCTGAGCGTCAACCCGCCGGATCGATCAGCAAGCGGAGTTGGTCGAACACATCGGGCCGGCTTCCGAGTACGAGCGAGAGTTCGTTGTCGGCCGGCAATTCGACGCGAGCGCCGGCTTCGCGTGCCACGAGCGCAGCCGCGGCGTAGTCGTACGGCTGCGTGCCCTGCTCGTAGTAGCCGTCGAGGCGGCCGCATCCGACCCAGCAGAGGTTCAGTGCCGCCGAGCCCATGCACCGGATGTCCCTGGTGGCGGGCAGGATGCGCGACACGATCTCGGCCTGGTCCCGGCGCCAAGCAGCGTCGTACGAGAAGCCTGTCCCGACGAGTGCCTGGGGCAGCGAACCCGGCTCGCCGACCGTGATCGGCAGGCCGTTCAAGGTCGCCCCCTCGGACCGCACAGCGACGAAGACATCGCCCCGGATCACGTCGGCGACAGCCCCGGCAACCACGACGGAGGCCACTCGTGCAGCGATACTCACCGCCACGATCGGGAGGTCATAGAGAAAGTTCACCGTCCCGTCGATCGGGTCGACGATCCATTCGATGTCGTTGTGTCCGTGATTGTCGACGAGCTCCTCGCCGACGATCGACGATCCAGGGCATCGTTGGAGGAGTTCGTGCCGTATGTGCGTCTCGGACTCGATGTCGGTGTGCGTCACGACGTCGGTCGGTGTGCTCTTGGTCCCCGCGAGTTCCGCCCTGCCCATCTCACGACGAACGAGCCTCGATGCCTGGCTCGCCACCTCTTCGGCCACCCGGGCGAGGTGGCGTGACGACGAAGAGGCGCGCAGGGTTGGTGGCGGTTCAGGCGACGGTGAGTCAGGCGAGGACAACGGTGGTTCCGGTTGCTTCGATGGCCGAGGCAATGGTGCTGTCGAGTTCGTGGTTGGTGACGAGCACGTCGATGTCTGACCATTCGGCGAAGCGAATGAATTCATCCTTGGCGAACTTGGTGTGATCGACCAGGGCAACGACGCGTCTGGCGCTTCGAATCATCGCTCGTTTGAGGGCTGCCTCCTCTGGATACGGAGTGGTGAGACCCGTCGGGGCGGTCGCTGCGTCTGCGCTGATGAAGAGCGTGTCGACCGAGAGTGGTGCGATCGCTTCGATCGCGTGTTCGTCGACCAGGGCCAAGGTGTTCCTGCGCAGCTTGCCGCCGGTGACGAAAACGTCGATGGAGCGTCGTTCGGAGAGCGCTTGCGCGATGGGCAGTGAGTTGGTCACGACGTTGAGCTCTGGCCCGTCCGGAATGGCTTCGGCGAACCTCGTCAACGTGCTTCCGGAGTCGATGATGACCGAGCCGCGCTCAGGCAGTTCGTCGATGGCCCGGATGGCGAGTCGGCGTTTCTCGTTGTCGTTGAGATCGGCGCGGACGGCAACGAGCGGCTCGAACGCCGAGTTCTCCCACGGAATGCCGCCGCCGTGAACTCTGCGTACGACCTTCTGCCGCTGAAGGTCGGAGAGGTCACGACGGATGGTCTCCGTGGTGACCTGGAATCGCTCGGCGAGGTGGGACACCTCGACCCGGCCGAACTGATGGGTGAGGGAGGCGATCTCACGTTGACGCTCGCTCTGGAACAGCGCGGGAGTTTCCGTCGATCGGTCGGTCATTGCGTGCCCTCGGTGATGGGCTGACTCACTGGGCGAGCAGCCGCTCGATGGTGGAGCGTACTCCGTGTGATCGGAGACCCTGAACGGCGCCGGCGAACGCTTCATGGAACGGAGAGGCGGGCGGAAGATCGGCGAAGACGGCGTCGAAGCTGAGAAAGGCGACGGGGTCGGTCTTCGAGGCTACGGCTGCGGCCACGGCCCGATCGAGGTGTGGATCTCGGGCGAGGTCGATCGTTGCCCCGGATTCGGTTGTGCCATTCAGATACTCACACCAGCCGGCGATCGCCAGCGCGCTCAGATCGACAGGCCCGCCGGCATCGAGCTGGCGCAGGATCGTGGGAACGAGGAACTTGGGGAACTTGGCTGAACCGTCGAGGCAGAGGCGAGCGATCTGGTCGCCGATGTTCGGGTTGGAGAACCGGTGCACAAGCGTGGTGATGTACTCGTCGATGTCGATGCCGACGATGGCGGGGAGAACGGGGCGAGCTTCCGCCTCCAGGAAACGGGTCAGGAACGCGGCGATCTCCGGCTGAGCCATCGCATCGGACACGGTTTCGACGTCGAGCAGGGCGGCGAGATAGGCAATACACGAGTGGCCGGCGTTGAGCAGGCGCAGCTTCATCAGCTCGTACGGCTCGACGTCGTCTGTGACGATGACGTCGATCATCTCGAGAGGCAGGCGATCGCCGGCGAAACGGTCCTCGACCACCCACTGGCGGAATGGTTCGGTCACGACTGGCCAGCGGTCGTCGATGTGGTGCTCCTCGAGCAGCCACTCTCGATCGCTCGGAGCAGACGCCGGGGTGATTCGGTCCACCATGCTGTTGGGGAAGGTGACGTTGTCGCCGATCCACGAAATCAGCGCCGGACCGTGCGCCTCAGCGCAACCAAGGACGGCGGCAGCCGTGACATGACCATTGCTGATGACGTTGTCGCAACTCATGATGGTAACGGGGGAGCCAGACGCGGTCCGGCGCCGATCGAGCCCGGCGGCGAGAATGGCGAAGGCAGAGCCGGGAGCCGCGTTCGGCGAGTCGGCCACGAAGCTTCCGTCTGCGTCGTCGACGGGGTAACCACCCTCGGTCACGGTGAGCGACACGATCTGCGTTGTGGGGGCGGCAATCCTTTCGATCAGCTCCTCAGGATCAGGCCATGCGTGCAGGTAGTCCACGATGCTGCCGATGACTTGGACTGTCGTGGTGTCCTGGCCCCGGACGATGAGCGTGTACATCCCATGCTGCGCATGGAGCGCCTCGGCCATCGCTGCATCACCGGGCAGGACGCCTGCTCCCACGATCGACCAGTCGACATTGCCCGCTCGGCAGAGATCGTCGATGTAGGTCGCCAGGTGGGCTCGGTGAAAGCCTCCCACGCCGATGTGGACGATGCTCCGGCGCAGCATCGCTCGGTCGTAGGCGTCGTCGATGGTCGGAGTCGCAGGTGAGTCGTTGGTCACGTTTCGCACCCTATACCAACACGAACGCAGGCGCTAGGTGCCATGTTTCGTAAGATTCGATTGAAATACCAATCATTCGCTTGCAATCCAACATAAACGCAACTAGAACCTGACGTGACGGAGGACACCTCGTTCTCCGCCACCACAATCTCTAGGGGAGATCAGATGATCCGAGTAGACCAACGAGGTAAGAGCCCGTGGCTCCGCATCCTCAGCCTTCTCGCCGCGTTGGCGATGATCGCTGCCGCCTGCGGCGGAAGCGATGCCGAAGAGGGGTCGGACACGACCGAAGGCTCCGATGACGGCGGCTCCGATGACGGTGCCCGTTCGATCACCGTCGCTCTGGTTGGTAACGACAACATCGAAAAGATGGCCGAACTGGCGCCCGAGCACTTCACGGCCGAGACCGGCATCACCGTCAACTTCACCGTGCTCGACGAGCAGACGCTGCGCGAGGTCACCACCCGTGACGTCGGCGCTAGTGGCGAGCAGTTCGACGTCGTCCAGATCGGCATGTACGAGACGCCGCAGTTCGGCTCCAACGGTTGGCTCGTCGGCCTGAACGACCTCGCCGCCGCATCCGACACCTACGACATCGATGATCTGATCCCGGCTGTTCGCAACGGCCTCTCGGTCGACGGTGAGCTCTACTCCTCGCCGTTCTACGCCGAGTCGTCGTTCGTCATGTACCGCGCCGACGTCATGGAAGAGAACGGCATCACGATGCCAGACGCTCCGACGTGGGACGAAGTTGCCGACATCGCCCGTCAGATCGACTCCGATGAAATGGCTGGCATCTGCCTTCGTGGCAAGCCCGGCTGGGGTGACCTCGGCGCTGCCTTCACCACCGTGCTCAACACTTTCGGTGGCACGTGGTGGGAAGCCAACGCTGACGGATCCATCGGCGCTGCTCAGGTTGATCAGCCCGAATTCGCTGAAGCACTCAACTTCTACGTCGATCTTCTGAACGACGCCGGCGAAGACGATGCTGCGAACTCCAGCTTCAACGAGTGCAAGACGCTCTACGAAGAGGGCCGGGTCGCCATGTGGTACGACGCCACCGTGGCCGCCAGCCTCTTCCCTGAAGACGTTGTCGCCAACACGGCCTTCGCACTTGCTCCGACCAAGGTCACCGATGCATCTGGTTGGCTCTGGGCCTGGACCCTCGCCATCCCGGCGAGCACCTCCGACCAGGACGCCGCATGGCAGTTCATCGACTGGGCAACCAACGCCGACTACCACGAGCTCATCGCAGAGACCGATGGTTGGCGATCAGTTCCTCCGGGAACCCGTCAGTCGCTCTACGAGCGCCCGGAATACCAGGAAGCTGCTGGCGCCTTTGCTCAGCGCACCCTCGCTCGCCGCTCCGATCGACAACCCCGGCACCACGCCGCGGCCCGGTCTTCCCGGTGTGCAGTACGTCGGTGTTCCCGAGTTCCAGGACGTCGGGACCCGTTGCACCGAGCTCTTCTCGGCAGCAATTGCCGGCTCGATGAGTGTCGATGATGCTCTGGCTGATTGCCAGATCATCGCTTCTGAAGCAAGCAGCTGATCTTCGCAGGTCCTGATCCTGCAATGAGGTGAACTGAGCCCGGTCGGGGCACACCGCTCCGGCCGGGCTGCTTTGCTGCACCACGTGCGGCCAAAAACACAATGAAGTACAACAGCCAGACTCAAAGGGGGAAGTCAGCATGACCAGCGCCGTGATCAGTCACGAAGAGGAAGTTCGAAGGCTGCAACGCCGAGAAGGGTGGAAGCGTCGAATCCCCATTCTCCCGGCCCTGCTGTTCACGATCGTCGTCACCCAGATTCCGTTCTTGTTCACGCTCTTCTACAGCCTGACCGAATGGCGAATCGACAAGCCTGAACCCCGTAGGTTCATCGGCTTCGAGAACTACGGCAGCCTCACCGGCGACAAGTTCTTCCGAGACGCCGCTTGGGTCAGCGTGCAGATGACGGTGATGGCCGTGTTGTTCTCGCTGATCGTCGGCACGGGCCTCGCGCTGCTGCTCGACCGCAAGTTCTTCGGGCAGGGCTTCATCCGCACGCTGCTCATCACGCCGTTCTTGGTCATGCCCGTTGTTGCTGGCTTCATGTGGAAGACGCAGATGTTCAGCGCAACGTTCGGCGTGATCAACTGGGCCCTGAACCTCGTCGGCATCGAGTCCATCGAGTTCGCCACCAAGTATCCACTGGCCTCGGTGGTGGTGGTGCTCGTGTGGCAGTGGAGTCCGTTCATGATGCTGATCGTGCTTGCGGGCCTCCAGGGCCAAGACGCCTCGGTGCTCGAAGCGGCCCGGGTCGACGGCGCCACTGCGTGGGGAACGTTCCGTCAGATCACGCTTCCCCAGCTTCGTCCGTTCCTCGAGCTCGGCACCCTGCTCGGAGCGATCTATCTCATCCAGGTGTACGACCACATCGAAGTCATCGTCGGCGGTCAGCCCGGTGCGAAGAACCTCCCCTTCTACATCGCACAGCGCTCGATCGGTGGCGGCAACCGATTCGGTCTGGCGTCGTCGTACTCGATCATCGTCGTCATCGCCTCGATCATCATCGCCAACATTGGTCTACGAGTGCTGTCCAATCTGCTGGAGGACGAATCCTGATGGCCATCTTCACCAGAGCCCCCAAGGCCGAACCCATCCTCGGTCAGAACCGTACGACGGCGACCATCCTCAGTCTCCTGACTTGGGTCATCGGCCTGCTGTTCTTCTTCCCGCTGTTCTGGCTCGTGCTGAACGGCTTCAAGGAAGAAGCCGTCGCCAACGCGAGCCCAACGATGATCTTCGACCCGACGCTCGATCGGTTCTCCGAAGTCACCGAGTCATCCACCGGCCTGCTGAGCTTCACCGAGGCGTTCGCCAACTCGTTCTGGATCGTGCTGATCTCGACGTTCCTTGTCATGATCCTCGCCGTCCCGGCTGCGTACGCGCTGGCGATCCGCCCGATGCGGAAGTGGCGCGATGTGCTGTTCTTCTTCATCTCGACGAAGTTCCTGCCCATCGTCGGTGCGATCATGCCGCTGTGGATCATCGCTCGCGATCTCGACCTGCTGGGCACCCGCACCATTCTCATCGTCCTCTACACGGCGATGAACCTTCCCCTCGCCGTGTGGATGTTGCGATCGTTCTTTGCCGAAGTGCCCAAGGAACTGATCGAAGCTGCCCAGATCGACGGCTGCAGCTTGCTGGGCCAGCTTCGTCAAGTGATCCTGCCGATCGTGGCACCTGGCTTGGCAGCAACTGCCTTGCTCTGCGTGATCTTTGCGTGGAACGAGTTCTTCCTCGCCATCCAGTTGAATCCGGCCGGTGCGTCCACCATTCCGGTCTGGGTCAACTCACAGCAAAAATTCCAAGGCCAATTCCTTGCCGGACTCAGCGCCGCCTCGGTCCTCGCGACACTCCCCGTTGTGGTCGCCGGCTGGGCCGCTCAGAAGCGCATGATACGCGGCCTGGCCATGGGAGCCATCAAGTGATGTCGCTCCTGACCGCCACCGCCAGTAACCGATACTCGAACACGAATCAGAGGGGCATTAACCATGGCTGAAGTCCGATACGAAGCAGCGAGCCGGCTCTACCCGGGAAGCGACGTGCCTGCGGTCGACTCGCTCAATCTCGACATCACCGATGGTGAGCTCCTCGTGCTCGTTGGCCCGTCGGGCTGCGGAAAATCGACGGCCCTGCGGATGCTTGCCGGCCTCGAGACGGTGACTTCTGGCAGCATTTGGATCAACGGCGTCGATGTGACGCTCAAGCCGCCACAGGACCGCGACATCGCCATGGTGTTCCAGAACTACGCGCTCTACCCGAGCATGACCGTGGCCCAGAACATGGGCTTTGCGCTCAAGCAGGCCAAGATCCCCAAAGCCCAGATCGATGAGCAGGTGCGCGAAGCCGCTCGCATCCTCGACCTCACCGAATACCTCGACCGTAAGCCGAAGAACCTGTCCGGCGGCCAGCGCCAGCGGGTGGCCATGGGCCGAGCAATCGTTCGGAGTCCTCAGGTCTTCCTCATGGATGAGCCGCTCTCCAACCTCGACGCCAAACTTCGGGTCCAGACCCGTACCGAACTCGTCGACCTGCAGGCGAGGCTCGGCGTCACGACGGTCTACGTCACCCACGATCAAGTCGAAGCCATGACCATGGGCCACCGAGTGGCCGTGCTCAAGTTCGGCCATCTGCAGCAGGTCGATCGTCCTCGCACGCTCTACAGCGCTCCGATCAACCGCTTCGTTGCCGGCTTCATCGGATCGCCCGCCATGAACATCCTCGATGTAGATCGTGCCGATGGAAAGCTGCGCATCGGCGGTCTCGACGTGCCACTCGATGCGGGCACCGCGGCTGGTCTTGCCGACGCTGCTGGTACGACCTTCGGTGTCGGGGTTCGCCCCGAACACATGAAACTCTCCGACTCGGGCTTGGCCGGCAGCGTCACCGTTGTCGAAGAGCTCGGCTCCGAGTCCTTCGTTCACGTCCAGGTCCTCCACGAGGGCAAGCCCGCCACGCTCGTGGTGCGGTCGGGCGGCGAGACCTCAGTGAAGCGTGGCGACCAGGTCATGGTCGAGATCACGGGCGCCACCCATGTGTTCGGCCCAGACGGATTGCGAGTCGGCGTCACGCCGACTGACTGATCAAGTTCTCCCTGCGACGGTTACGGCCCTTCCCCTAGGTCTGGACCGTCGCAGGGTCTCCCTTTCTTTCAGACCCAAGGTCCTTCTCGCCTCAGCTCCCCGCTGCTCGGCACTCGGTTTGGGGGGTCAGAGGTCCCGCCACACCCGTTCGACGGCTGCGATGGCTTCCATTTTCGACGCACCGAGTTGCTTCGCGACCATCAAGAAGACCTCGCCGGCGTCGTCGAGGTCTGATCGTCGCTCGGCTGGGGGTGCGGTCTCCTGCTCAGCCACGAAGGTGCCGTGCCGGCCATGGGTCGTGACGATCTTGTCGCTCTCGAGCAGCTCGTACGCCTTCGCCACGGTCCCCTTCGCTAGCCCAAGATCGGCCGCCAACTGTCGAATGGTCGGCAGTTTTGCACCGGCCTCGAGGGTTCCCGAGACTGCCATACGAATGATCTGCGACCGGATTTGTTCGTAGACAGGCAGGGCATCGCCAGCATCGACCCGAAGAATCATTGTCGTGACGACTCCTCGACGAGGTCGAGGTCGACTCGATCGTCATGATCCGCCGCCAGCGCAGGGCGGTCGAGGAGCCAGTCGAGTCCGAGACGCTTGTTCTTCGCCCACCACCAGACGGCGAGGACGAAGGCGATGGCTTGCAGGAAGTCGGCCCCCGATGTCGGGTCCGCTGTGCCGAGCATCTTGAATGCCGGCACCAGCAACGCCAACGCAAAGATGTTGCTTGGCTGGGCCAGGCTCCGCGTGACGGCCAACTCTCGCACGAGGTCGTCGGCACGGAGGAGGCGGTCTGGCAAGGCTGGACGAGGGCGGGTGGCCACCCGCCATTGAAGGGCCCGAACCGCGCCCAAAGTGGCGATAGCGAGCGCGGCCAGGGCAAGTATTCCGGTTTGGGCTCCGTTGCCGATGGCCACGCCGCCCAGCGCAATCCACACCACGACCAGGACCGCAGCTCTGCGTTGGTCGCGGACGACCAAGTAGCTGCTGAGCGCTCGAGGAGCGAGTGATGCGGTGCGAGCGCCGGTCATCGGCCGGGTCCGGTGGAGCTCGGAGACGATGGCACCCACGAGCACGCCGCCCATACCGAAGGCGATCATGGTTGCGCCGTTCACGCCGTTGGTCCAGGTCGACACCCAGAGAACGAGGCCGGCAAGGCCACCGAGGTTCCGGGCGAACCGGGTTCGTTGCAGCCATCGATCGATGAGGGCGAGGCTGTCCGGCTCGGCGGCCAGACGAGACGCCAGTGCCGTTGCCTCCCGATCCTCGAAGAGGAGGAGTGACGCCAGGGCGTAGGTGACGAGACCGACGAGGCCGGCCAAGATCAACAAACCAACGATGTTCGATCCGCCGTTGCCGGCCGCGCTGGTGCTCGTGGCCAACAGTGTGGTGAGGGCGACGGTCACGCCGATGGCGATCACGCCTCCTCGCACTTTCGGGCCTGCTGCTCGCCGCTTGTGTTCTGACACGGTCCGTTCTGCTTTCCGACGTTCTGGGGAACAATCTCCTTGACTGTCCTAACGTCCTGGTACAATATGACAAACATGCCTTCCTCGGTCAAGCAAAATCTGTCCAGCACCAAGTCGCCCGCCAATCCGGAGCTCGATCACCTCGTGCCGCCGATGCCGACCGTCGCTCGCCGCCTTGTTTTGTCTGTCCTGGTACTCGCTGCGACCGTCGCGCTCGCGTTCCTCGTGATCTCCGGTCGGCTGTATCCGCGACTCCAAGTCGACGGTCTTGGTACCGGGTTCAACGTCGACGATGCCGTGGCTGTCTTGCAGGTCGACCTGTCCAACGGTGGTCAACGCGACATCGAGATTCGTTCCGTGGTCATCTCGGTCGATGGTGTGGCCCAGCCCGGGATCGATATCCACACGATCGGTGACGACGGTCAGTTCGGGGCGTCGGTCCGAATCGAGAACGGAGCGTTGCCCTTTGTACTCGAGGCCAACACTCGGGCGATGCTGACCGTGGCTGTTGTGCCTGCAGCGTGTGGTGGCTCAGTCGACGGGTCGACTGTGGTCGGCCTCGACGCCGATACCGAGATCGCCTACGCCTTGACCGGCTTCCCGGCCATCGAACGCACGGCTCGAGTTGCCGACGTCTTCGCCGGTTCGACCTTCACCTGCGGCCCGCTCGACTGAGCCGAGGCCGGAGCTGTGCGGTCAGGCTGCTGAGCTCTCCTGATCGGGTGTGCGCAGGTCGATCGGGCCGTCGATGAGCCCGACCACGAACGCATCCAGGAAGGCCGCCGCGGCTTCGTCGACCAGGCGGCGCCGGAAGAGTTTGTCGTCGAGCCGTTGACGAAGGCTGTTCGGCGAATCGAATGAGCCGAGGATCGAGATGGCTGTCGACGCGTGGGGGCCCCTGGAGATGACGCCGTGCACCACGATCTTGGCGTCGAGCTGGGGGAGGAGTCGGCTCGAAGGAACTTGGGCGTTCCACCGAATGCGCATCGACGCTTGGTGGTCGTCTCCCCGCTCGAAATCCTGTGCTTCGATGGTCACCGATTGGCGTTCCTCGAACCCGTCGAGCTCGGACGCGGCGCGATCGACGGTGCGGGCGGCGATGAACGTGGACCGCTCGAGCAGGTCGGCCGACCGAGCTTCGATGCGGCGACACGTCTCTTCGAAGTCGAGAGAGATGTGGAGCGTGTGCTGCACCGTGCGGCTCATGACGGTCGCTTTCTGGGTCGAGTTGATTGGTGAAGAAAACAGCCTAGGGGCCGTGTTCACGGTGTCAAGGGAAGTTGGATGACGATTCCGGTGCGGTTCTTTCAGCGGTGTTCCTTCCTCCACACGACTTTCAGACCGGACCAGATCTCGGAGATGGCGCAGACCTTCACGTCGACGAGCTTCGTTTCGAGCACGGTGCTCCGCACCACATCTCCGGTCAGATCGGTGTCGACGCCCGATGTCTTCTTCGGCCAGGCCAACCAGATGATCCGGTCGGGGAAGGCCGCGCTGGCAAGACCGTCGAGCTCTGAACGGAGTGCGGCAGCCTCGGTGTAGAACGCAACCGTGAGATCTGCGTCCGGAGCCTGACCGGTCTCGAATTTGACATCGTCAGGCAGATCACTCAGCAGATCGAGGAAATCGGGTGGCGAGTGCACCGTGGCGACGGTGTGTCCGGCTTTGATACCGAGCTTCTTCGCCAACGGTGTGCCTGAGTAGCCGGCCATCGTGCTCCCGTTCGTCTCAGTTCGTCGTGTCATTGTGGCCGACGAGGCGGTGCATCGCTGGCAGCGAGATCGGCCGCCGTGCGATGCAGGAGGCTCCTCAGCGCGAGCTGAGTCTCGGTGCGGGAGATTCCGGGGATGGCGAGCATTCGTTGAATGAGGTCGTGAAGATGATCGTTCGATCGGGCCACCGTTCGACAGACCAGGTCTCCAGAACCGCTCACGGCATGGATCTCCAGGATCTCGTCGATTGTTCCGAGCTGCTCGATGATTCCGTCGTCTGCGCCCTGGGTGATCTCCAGTGTCACGAACGCCAGGACGTCGTAGCCGATGGCCGACGCATCCACGTCTGGGCCGTGGCCGGTGATCACGCCTCGAGCATGCATTCGCTCGATGCGAGCGTGGACGGTGCCTCTGGCCACCTCGAGCAGTCGAGCGAGCCTGGCCTCGGTCGCCCGCGGCTCCCGCCTCATGGCGGCGATCAAGGCTGCGTCGATGGCATCGAGATCGGTGGCCATTCTGCTCGCTTTCGATTGTCAGAAGATCGGTGGACCATGCAAAATGTACAGCGACAGAGCTGACGCTTGACAATCAGTACATCAATGGGGCCTAGTGGTGGAACTTCTGTCGAGAGGAAGCCACGAATGACTGCTGTCACCGCCCCAACCAACACGTCGCCAGCCGCCCGCCTGAAAGGCTGGGACTCGATCGAGTTCTGGGTCGGGAACGCCAGAGCGATGGCCGGGTTCCTGGTGGGATCATTCGGCTTCAGGGTCACCGCCTACGCCGGTCCCGAGACCGGAGTCACGGACCGGGCGTCGTATTTGCTCGAGCAGGGCGAGATCCGTCTGGTCGTGACCGCAGCGCTCACCCCCGATTCCGAGATCTGGGCACACGTCCGTGAGCATGGCGATGGCGCCCGTGACCTCGCGTTCGTTGTCGACGACGCGGCAGGCACCTACGAAGCCGCATTGACGCGCGGGGCTCGATCCGTGGCCGAGCCGTACCAACTCGAGGACGACAACGGAATCCTGCGCCTGTCGGCTGTCGCAACGTACGGCGAGACGAAACACACCTTCGTCGACCGAAGCGACTACCACGGTCACTATTGCCCCGGTTTCGTCACGAGCGGCCTCCCTGGGGGCCTCATCGAACCGATCGTCGGGCTTCAACGGATCGACCACGTCGTCGGCAATGTCGAGGAGGGTCGGCTCGACGAGTGGGTCTCCTATTACGAAGACGTGATGGGGTTCGGGCAGCTCCGCCACTTCGACGAGAACCAGATCTCGACCGAGTATTCGGCGCTGCGATCGACAGTCGTGTCGAACGGCGGCGAGATCGTCATGCCGCTCAACGAGCCAGCTGCCGGCCTCAAGAAGAGCCAGATCCAGGAGTACCTCGACACCTACCGTGGCGCCGGCGTGCAGCACTTGGCGTTCGGGACCAACGACATCGTTCGGGCGATCAGCGCGCTCCGGTCGCGTGGTGTCCGCTTCCTCGAGGCCAACGAAGCGTATTTCGTCGACGTCCGGCAACGTCTCGAGTTCCTGGATCTCCCGTGGGATGCGCTTCAGAAGCTCGGGATCCTGGTTGATCACGAGCCGGACGGACATCTGCTCCAGCTCTTCACCGAGCCGGTGACCGACCGTCCGACCGTGTTCATCGAGATCATTCAGCGGGGCGGTGCCACCGGGTTCGGCGAAGGCAACTTCAAGGCCCTCTTCGAATCGATCGAGCGCGAGCAGGATCGACGGGGCAATCTCTGAGTCGTGACTGGCCTCTCGATCCCCGACGACTCGCCGTTCCCGGCAACGGGGCTTCCATACGGCGTTGGATCGCCTGTCGGAGCCGAGCCGCGCCCGGTGGTGGCAGTCGGTGACCATGCCATCGACCTCCGCGCTCTCGAACGGTCTGGCGATCTGGCTGATCTCGGTCTCGCGCCAGGCACGTTCGATCGGGATTCCCTCAACGCCTTTCTCGCTCACGATCGCGTTGTCTGGTCGGCGGTCAGAGCTCGCCTGACGGAGCTGGTTGCCGGAGACGTGCCGATCAGCGATGAGATTGTCCTCTTGCGGTCGGAGCTCACGATGGGACTACCTGTCGAGGTCGGCGACTATGTCGACTTCTATTCGTGTGTGCATCACGCCACCAACCTCGGCCGCCTTTTCCGGCCGGACAGTGAGCCGCTGCTCCCGAACTGGAAGCAGTTGCCGGTCGGCTACCACGGTCGTGCAGGCACCATCGTCCCCGATGGGGCCGACATTCCCCGTCCTCTCGGGCTTCGGTCGAGCGATGGAAACGTCGCTTACGGACCGAGCCGGGCCCTCGACATCGAGCTCGAGCTCGGCTTCGTGATCGGTGGGGGAAACGAGCGGGGATGTCCGATTCCCGTGAACGAGGCGGCTCAGCACATCTTTGGTGTGTGCCTGATCAACGACTGGTCTGCGCGGGACGTCCAGTCGTTCGAATACGTGCCACTCGGGCCATTTCTGGGCAAGAGCTTTGCGACCTCGATGTCGCCGTGGCTGCTTCCGCTCGAAGCCCTCGAACCGTTCAGGATTCCCAGCGAAGAACAGATCCCGCCGGTTGCCGACTACCTGCGGGTGGACGGTGACTGGGGCCTCGATCTCCAGTTCGAGGTCGTGCTCGAGACCGAAGCGATGCGTTCCTCGGGCGCCGCACCGGCCGCGATCAGCACCACCGGTTTCGACATGTACTGGACGCCGCCGCAACAGCTCGCGCACCTCACCGCCAACGGCGCTTCGACCCGTCCCGGGGACCTCTTTGCGTCAGGGACGATCTCCGGGCCCGCCAGCGGCTCGGAGGGGAGCTTCATCGAGATGACCGAGAACGGCCGATCACCCATCACCCTGCCGGACGGATCGACTCGTGCCTTTCTCGAAGACGGCGACACCGTCACACTGCGAGGGTGGGCTGGACACGGGACCGGACGAGTTGGTCTGGGTTCGGTGTCTGGAACGATTCGACGAGCCAACACATGAACCACATCAGAGAACAGGAGACGCGTCATGCCGCACTATCGACACGTCGGTGACCTTCCGCGGAAGCGCCACACGACGCACCGCCAACCAGACGGCAGTCGTTATGCCGAAGAGCTGATGGGGCAGGAGGGCTTCTCGTCCAACTCAGCACTGCTCTACCACCGGCACTCGCCGTCTGCGTTGGTCGCCATCGAACCGATCGATGCTCCAATGGCGGCATCGGCGACGCCGGATCATCCCCTCACTCCTCGGCATCTCCGCACGCCGGACCTGTCGGCGGCGAGCGACCCGGTGCTCGGCCGCCACGAGCTGTTGTCCAACGACGACGTCTCGATCTCGTTCGCCGCTGCCACGGCTGACAGTCCGCTCTATCGCAACGCCGGCGGTGACGAGTTGGTCTACGTCCACGCCGGTGACGCTGTGCTCCAGTCGGTGTTCGGAGAGCTGTCCGTCGGCGTCGGTGACTACGTCGTCATTCCGGCGGGGACGACCCACCGTTGGATCGTCGGCCCCGCCGGGCTCTCGATGCTCGTGGTCGCGGCCACGAGTCACGTGTCGGTGCCGGACCGATACCTGTCGGCCACGGGACAGTTCCTCGAGCACGCGCCGTTCTGCGAACGAGATCTGCGAGCTCCGACCGAGCCGCTTCTCCGCGACGGTGAGGATGTTCCCGTCATCGTCGCCAACGGCGCTGGACTCAGCAGGCATGTCCACCGGCAGCACCCGTTCGACGTCGCCGGTTGGGATGGCTGCCTCTATCCGTGGGCGCTGAACATCAACGACTTCGAACCGATCGTTGGTTCGCTCCATCAGCCGCCGCCGGTTCACCAGACCTTCCAGGGGCGCGGATTCGTCGTGTGTTCGTTCGTGCCTCGCCTCTTCGATTTCCATCCGGACGCAGTCAAGGTGCCGTACCACCACGCCAACGTCGACTCCGACGAGGTGCTGTTCTACGCGGCCGGGAACTTCATGAGTCGCGCCGGCTCGGGCATCGGTGTGGGTTCGATCTCGTACCACCCCGCCGGATTCGTGCATGGGCCCCAGCCGGGCAGTGTTGAAGCAAGTCTCGATGTCGACCGCACAGAGGAGGTGGCCGTGATGGTCGACACGTTCGCTCCGCTCCGCGTCACCGATGCCGCTCGGTCCATCTCGGTGGAGGGTTATCCGTTCACCTGGGCCCGCTGAGCCAGGCGTCGGAGGAAGGCAAAAATGGCGGTGGCCCGCTGAGCCGGGCCTAGATTGCTCGGATGCACAGCAGTCTGGTCATCGAAGCGACGGGTCTTCGGCGAAGCTTTGGCGACATCGAGGCAGTGCGAGGCGTGGATCTCGCAGTTCAAGCGGGTGAGATCTACGGCTTCCTGGGTCCGAACGGCGCCGGAAAGTCCACGGTAGTCAAGATGCTCACCACGCTGCTCAAACCGTCCGGGGGAACCGCTCGCGTGCTCGGACTCGACGTCGCTACGCAGGCCGCCCAGATCCGGTTGCGCATCGGGGCAGCGCTGCAGGACGCCTCCCTCGATCAGAAGCAGAGCGGTCGAGAGATTCTCCAGATGCAGGGGGCCCTGTTCGGGCTGCGTCAGTCCGAGATCGACCAGCGCATCAACGAGCTGCGGTCGGTGATCGACTTCGAAGCCATCGATCGCTGGGTCGGAACCTACTCCGGGGGCATGGAGCGACGTCTCGATTTGGCGGCGTCGCTCATCCACAATCCTGATCTGCTGTTCCTCGACGAGCCGACGACCGGTCTGGACCCAACCAGTCGGGCACAGGTGTGGAAAGAGGTCCGCACGCTGAACAAGACATACGGCACCACGATCTTCCTCACCACCCAGTACCTCGAGGAGGCCGATGAGCTCGCCGACCGAGTGGGGATCATCAACGACGGCAGGATCGTCGCCGAGGGAACTCCGGATGAGCTGAAACGCAGAGTGGGATCCGATGTCATCCAGGTTCGGCTCGATGACAACAGTGATCGGCGCGCCGCCTACGAGGCTGTCCAGGCTTTGGACATGGTCGACCACGTCGACGAGGGCCCGCGAGGCCTGTTGATCTCGGTCAGCAACGGCGCTGCATCCGTCTCGCCCATCGCCGTTGCCCTCGACTCAGCCGGAGCGTCGGTCAGCGAGTTGACCTTACGAACGCCCACCCTCGACGACGTCTTCCTCGAGCTGACTGGCAACCGAATCGAGGTTTCGGCATGACCGCAACAGACACGACAACGCCGGCGCGAATGGTGAGGGCGAGACCGTCCGGTTTCGTCCGTGACCTGATGACCGTCTCGAGACGGGCGCTGCGGGCCATCCCCAGGGAACCCGAGACCTTCATCCCCGCTCTCTTCATCCCGGCGTTCTTTTTCATCGTGAACGTCGGAGCACTGCAGGACCTCACGGAGGGTTTCCCCGGCAATGAGGGATTCGACTATCGAGCCTTCCAGTTGCCGACCGCCATCATCTTCGCGGTCACCGGCATCTCGCGCGCACCGGGTCTCGTCACCGACATCCAGTCCGGCTACTTCGACCGCCTGCTGCTCAGTCCTGCTCGGCGCCTCCCGCTGTTGTTGGGTTTGATGGTGGCTGATCTCGTGCTGGTGATCGGACTGTGCATCCCCGTGATTCTGCTCGGCATGCTCGTTGGTGTGTCGTTCGGGACCGGGCCGCTCGGCATGATCCTGTTCGTGCTCATCGGTGCCTTCTGGGGCCTGGCCTTCACTGGCTTTCCCTATGCCATCGCGCTCAAGACGGCCAACCCGGGAGCGGTCGGGGCGAGCTTCATCTTGTTCTTCCCGTTCGCGTTCTTGACCTCTTCCACCGTGCCGCTCGATCAGCTCACCGGCTGGCTCCGCACCGTCGCCCGCTTCAACCCGATCACGTACATTCTCGAGAGCATGCGGTCCCTCACCGGCGACACGTGGGAATGGACCGAGATCGGCAAGGGATTCCTGGCGATCGTGATCGTTGGAGCGATCTCGCAAGGCATGGCCCTGCTGGCCCTTCGCGGGCGGCTCGACCGAGGCTGAGCTCTGTCCCGGCGCTCGCCTCGGCGGGACAACGACTAGCGTTGACCAATGCGTTTTGCGGTGGCCATGCTTTGTTTCGTGCTGATGGCTGCGTCCTGTACCGATGGCGAGGCGAGTATCGGCACCGTCCCTGATCGCTCCGGACTCGTTGAGGCGGCAACCGTGCTGGCCGTCGCCGATCTCACCGACTGCCGGGGGCCGGATGCCGAAGTGGCGGCGTTGGTCCGGTCGCTCGAGGGAACGATCCTCATGCCAGGCGACTTGGCATACGACGTCGGCTCAGTTGATGACTTCCGCACATGCTTCCTGCCGGTGTACGGCTCGGAGCTCGACCGCATCCGTGCCGTCCCTGGGGACAACGATTACGACACGCCGGGCGCCGATCCGTACTTCGACACGATGGCAGGGCGTGCCGGCGATCCGGGTGCCGGTTGGTACGCAGTCGAGATCGGGTCCTGGCAGCTCATCGCGCTCAATTCGAACTGCGATGAGGTCGGTGGATGTGGCCCCGCATCACCGCAGTACGAATGGCTCGATGCGTTGCTCAGCGACAAACGCTACGAATGCCGCCTCGTGATGTGGCACGAGCCCCGGTTCACGTCATCGGCGAACTATGGAGGGATCACGCGAATGGGCGATTTCTACGGTCGCCTCCACGGGTCGGGCGCCGACGTGCTCGTGGTCGGTCACTCGCACCACTACGAACGACTCGGACCCCTTGCGCCCAATGGTGACCCATCGCCGGACGGAATGATGAATTTCACCGTCGGCATGGGGGGAGCTGCGTTCACTGCTTTCGGTGAACCTCGCGTCGGCTCGATCGTGCGGACGAATGAACACCGTGGTGTTCTGCGACTCACACTCCGGGAGGACGGTTACGACTGGGAGTTCGTGAACGTCGAGTCGAACGAAACGCCGTTGGTCGACACCGGTTCGGCCGCCTGCTGAGATTCCCACTGCTGTGCGTCCCACTGCGGTGCGTCAACGAGAAGATCTTGCCGTCGGTTGCGTTCTCCTCTCTCGAAGAACGCAACCGACGGTTGCGACACCAGCTCGGGCCCACCCGACTGGAGTTCGCTCTTGTCGCCGAGTCGTCAGATCGCGTTGGTCTGCACGCTGGCGTTCGCCCCTATGCCGACTGGCAGCACGGTCTCGGTCGAGGCATCGAGCTCGCTGTAGTCGATGGGGCCGAGATCGCTCTCGGAGATGTTGGGTGATGCCTTCGTTCCGAGCTTCAGGAACGCAGCTCCGGCGCCGGCGGCCACAGTGGAGGCAAGGAGGATGGCGATCTTGGCGCTGGCCACCGCACCTTCGTCCTCGAAGGCGAGGTCGGTGATGAACAGTGACACGGTGAACCCGATGCCGCCGAGGAAGCCGACGCCGATCATGTGCATCCAGGTGACGCCCTTGGGCAGAGTGGCGATGCCGAGCCGAACGGCCAACCAGGAGGCCGACACGATGCCGAGCGGCTTTCCGATCACGAGCCCGACGAAGATCGCCTGGCCGACGCTCGACGTTGCTGCGTCGAGGATGGCAGCGGGAGGCGTCGGCACGCCGGTGTTGGCGAGGGCGAAGAGCGGGACGATCAGGAACGCGGTGACGGGGTGGAGGGCGTGGATCAGTCGGTCGACGACCGATCGTGTCTCCCTGGTATCGAAGATGATGGCCTTCAACTCATCGAGAGCGACGGCCGGAGGGGCGACGACGACCGTCTCGTCGGGCCGGCGCGGAGTCGCCGGAGCGAGCAAGCCGCAGACCACGCCGGCGAGGGTCGCATGGATGCCGGACTCGAAGGTGGCGACCCACAGAGCGACACCGACCACGACGTAGGCAGGCATCCACCACACGCCGAGCTGGCGAAGGATGATCAGTCCGGCGAGGCACCCGGCAGCGGCGATGAGGGCTGTGGTGTTGAGCGAGGCCGTGTAGAACACGGCGATGACAAGGATCGCCCCCAGGTCGTCGACGATGGCAAGCGTGAGGAGCAGCATCTTGAGGCGACTGGGAACACGATTTCCGAGCAGGGTCAGAATGCCGACGGCGAACGCGATGTCGGTGGCCATCGGAACGCCCCAGCCGTTCCGGAACGCAGAACCGCTGAGAAGGATGAACAGGCCGGCCGGCACGACCATCCCGCCGAGGGCGGCAATACCGGGAAGCGCCGCAGTACGGGGATCACGAAGATCACCCACGGCAAGTTCGCGTTTGATCTCGAGGCCGGCGACGAAGAAGAAGACGGTCATCAGGCCGTCGTTGATCCAGTGAGTCAGCGATTCATCGAGCTCGATCGGACCGAACGTCACGTTGATGTGGGTGTGCCAGAAGTGGTCGACGGCCTCGGCGACCGGGAGATTGGCCAGGACGAGAGCGACAACGGCGCCGGCAATCAACGCGATGCCGGACATGTTCTCCAAATGGATGATTCGCTCGATCGGTGCCCGCAGGTGATCGATCGGCTTTTCCTTCGGTCTGACGTGGGAACTCATTGACGAAACTCCGTTTGGGGTGGCCCGCCTGCCCTGACGGAGGGCTGGTCGCGTGGTTCGCTTCGAAGCTTCGTCGGCCGATTCCGAGATATGAGTCGAGCCGGTCGGGCGGGAATGCTCATTCGCGACGATCGGCTACCGAAACTGTCCCTTGTGATCGAGGGAGTTCCCGGACGAGTCAACGAAATCGAACAGCGGTTCGCGGCTCTACGTACCGCGACTGTCGCCCCTGCGACCGCCGGCCGCCGGCTCGGCTTCGGACTACTGCTCGAACAGGAACGGGCAGGCGTCGGTCCGACCGGAGCGACGGACCTCGGCTTCGGCTCCTCGGCGCTTCCTCTCACCCCCGCGATCCAGAAGACGCCGGGAAGCTACGGGTCGCTCACGCCGCCGGCGGAGCTGCTCGCCTATGGCAACGGCACGATCCCGGCGGCGGCGCTCGCTCCGGTCGGATCCACCGGCCATTCCATGTGGGCTCCCGCAGCCAACGGACTCGGCCAGATGATCGACGCCGCCGCCACGGATGGTGTGGCAATCCGGATCACCGACAGCTACCGCCCGATCGACGTGCAGGAGCGGCTCGCCAAAGAGAAGGGTCTGTACAACGAGGGTGGACTCGCTGCGGTCCCCGGTACGTCGAATCACGGCTGGGGCGTCGCCACCGACCTCGATCTCGACGGACCTGCGCTGGAATGGATGCGGACGAACGCCTGGCGCTACGGATTCGTTGAAGACGTGCCCCGCGAGCCATGGCACTGGACCTATCGGGCTGTGAGCTGAGCCAGTCGGAGATCAGCGGCCCAGATGGAGGAGGTCAGCTCCGCTTCGGCGGACGGGGCAGGCCCTTGGGTTGGGCGTGCGCGCCCTTCGCTGCTTCTTCGTTCGCTGCCTTGATCTCCGCTGCGACCTCGTCGCGGTGCACGGTGACGCTCCGCGGCGCCTTGATGCCGAGCCGCACCTGATCGCCTCGCACCTCGATCACCGTCACGACGATGTCGTTGCTGATGATGATGCTCTGGTTCGGACGTCGACTGAGGACCAGCATCAGCTGGCCGCCAGCGCTTCACGGGTGCTGTATTCGGTGGAGTTCAGCACGACTTGCCTGGCCTGGAGGTTGCTCGAGTTCAAGATGATCGGACCGAGGAGGTTGGCGCTGATGTCGACGAGTTCATCGCCGTCGTGGTGCGTGGTGAGGAGCAGGAAGACCTCGGAGTCGACGGGGTCGTGGAGATCGATTTGCTCCTGGATGTCATCAGGGACGTCGAGTTCGTATTCGGGGAAGAAGTCCCAAGGACGGATGCAGAGGAATGCGATCTCCGCCAGCTCGACACTCTGGATCCAGAAGTAGTCCTCGTCGTCCTCGATCTCCACGATGACGTATCGACGCCCGTCGGGGAACCCAAGGAGACCGGGGCCGAAGTCGATCGCTCGGTCGTCTGGAACGTCGAGCGTGCCGAACCTTGTCGAAGTGACGATCACGGACGCCACCCTACCGTTCGACGCTGTAGGCGCCAGGTTCTTGCCCTGTGCTCAGTCGGGATCACGTCGGCATCCCGATGGGGAGCTCGGATCGGGTGCTCGGCCCGACCTCGCCGGCGTCCGGTGAGCCCGGAGTGGTCTCCTCGACCATCCGTGTGCTTCGTTTGGCTTGGTCGTAGATCACGCCGACGAGCAGGACCCCGGCCACGGATGCCAGCACCACCCCGACGAAGTGGGCGATGGCGACTTCGAAGCGTTCTGTGCCCATGGCTGCACCGATCAAGCTCGATCGGCCGACGACGAGACCGACCACGAGGCCGAGTCCGGTCCGTCCGGCTTCGGCACCATCGGGGTCTGAGGTCTCGATGAGCTCGACACGGCGAGCGGCGCCACCCTCAGCCACCGTGCACCGCCTGCTCGAGTGCGAACACGAGGCCGGCGTCGACCTCGCGGCCGCCGACCGAGGCCAGCGGAACGCGACGATCGAGCAGGTCCAGGACGTACTTCGGCGCTGCTCGGAAGGTGAGGTCGATCACGACGTTGCCGCCGAGCTTCTCCATCAGGGAGAAGATCCGCTCCGGTGTCAACTCCTCGTCGATCGTGAGATGCAGGACGCGTGCTCCGGCGCTGCGCACCTTCTCCACGGTTCTGGCAGCGTCGTCACCGAGGTCGGCGTCGATGATCACGACACCCCGGCGATCGGCCTGGCCCCAGAAGCGGAGGCGGTCGTCGAGCTCGGTCATCGTGTCGATGAGCTGCCACGCCGGCATGTCCAGGTCGTGCGGAGTCGCCGTGACGGCCGCCAGCGCCGGTCGTTGGCCGACCGCACCGGCCTCGATCCGTTTGGCGACCGAGAGTGCCGATGAGCGATTGCCGACCACGGCGATGATCGGGCTGTCCAGGTCGAGCGCAGGAACGGCGGTGTCGAGCTTCTCGAGCCGACTCCAGAAGAGGTTCGGGTCGATCGATCGAGCTGCGGCCTCTGGCTGAGCGAGCTCGTTCGTGAGGACGTCGCCGAATCTGCGATCGGCTTGTTGCCGGCCCGTCTCCGGAGCGACGGCAGGCTGGCTGAAGCCGATTCGATCGCTGATGCTGATCGTGTCGGTTCGTTCGAGCAGCGCGGTCCGGTCGCCCGGAGTCGGGATGCCAGGGTCGGACGCCGCTGGGGTGGGGTTTGCAGACGGCGAGTCGAACATGCGGATGTCGAGCGCATCGTCGTCTGGGAACAGTCGGCTGCGGCGAACTGGTTCGTCGTTCATGACGGCAGCCACGGCCTCGTCGAACGACTCGGCCCGGGGGGTGTGAGCAAGCCGCGGGTGACCGCCGACCGTGAAGTCGGGGGCGGGAGAGCCATCGGCCTCGATCAGATCGAGACGGATCGTCGAGGTTCCGTCCTCGGCATCGAGGTCGATGCTGGGTTCGTTGCCGGCCGCGATCACCTCGAACTTCTCGGTCTTGAAGAAGCCGGCCACGCCGCCGGTGAGAACCTTGTTGGCCTCGAGGATCGTTGCCTCTGACCCCAGCTCCTCTCGAACTTGCTCGAGGAGGGTGCTGAGTTCACGGCCTGTGAAGCGATGGTGTTTGCTCATTGATCATCATCCTGTTCGTGGGGACTTCGACGAAGCCCTGTGTTTCGACTTTCACCTGTGATCCCAACTCCTCCATGGCGAGCACGGGAGCGGGGATTTCAGTCAGTGCGAGGAGGCGGTGCAGTGGGCTGCGGAGCAGCCTCGATGTGAGGATCACCGGCGCCAGACCTCGCTGTTCGACGCTGGCGACCTTGGCCCGAAAGGCATTGATCACTTCGTGGAGATCGTTGGGTTCGATCTGGAAGTCCGTGCCGTTGACGCCGTCGCGCAAGCTCGAGATCAACTGGTGTTCGAGCATCGGATCGATCGTGATGACGGGCAATATGCCGTCAGCGGTGGCGTTGCCGGCCGAGATCGACGGACCGAGTGCCGTCCGAACCGATTCGGTCAGTTCGCGGACGTTCCTGGTGATCCGGGCCCGTTCGCTGACCACGTCGATGATGCGAACGATGTCTCGGATCGGAACGCCCTCGGAGAGCAGCTCCTGCAGGACCCGCTGGAGCTCGGCGATCGTCAGATCGCTCGAGATGAGTTCTTCGACGAGGGCCGGATCGGTCTGGCGAACCAGCTCGATCAGCTCTTTCACCTCTTGGCGGCTGAGGAGGTCGGCGGCGTTCATCCGCACGATCTCGGCCATGTGGGTGGTGAGGACGGATGAGCGATCGATGATCGTGGCGTCGCCGGTCTCTGCCAGCATTCGCTGCTCGATCGGGATCCACTTGGCGGGGAGTCCGAAGACGGGCTCGGTCTCGACTGGACCGGGGAGCTCTTCGAGGCGATCGCTGATGACCAGGACGTGACCGGCCGGGGCTCGGCCGCGAGCCATCTCGACGCCGTGGACCATGATCGAGTATTCGCCCGGGAGGAGATCCATGTTGTCCCGCGTGTGGACGGCGGGAATGATCAAGCCCATCTCGAGCGCCAGCTTGCGGCGGAGTGCTCGCACGCGGTCGAGCAGGTCGCCGCCCGAGGCAGGATCGACGAGGTCGACCATGTCGACGGCCAGTTCGAGGCCGAGGGGCTCCGGTCGAATTTCGCCGGCCAGGACCTGCGGGTCGTCTGGGTCGTAGACGGACTCGATCTCGACCTGCTCGGTCTCGATGGCGTGATTCTGGTTCTGCTCGAGGCGCCGGCTGGTCAGGATCATCGCTGCGCCGACGGCGACGAACGGCACGATCGGGAGTCCGGGTGCCAGGCCCAGGCCGGCGATGGCGATTCCTCCGTAGCGCAGTGCTCGGAACTGGGCGCCGATCTGCGAGCCGATGTCGGATCCGAGATCGGAGCCGCCGGCGGCGCGGGTGACGATGATGCCGCTGGCGATCGAGATGAGCAGCGCGGGGATCTGGCTGACGAGTCCGTCGCCGACCGTCAGGCGGGAGAAGTTGTCGACGGCTTGGCCGAACGACATGCCCTGTTCGAGCACGCCGATGATCATTCCGCCGAGCAGGTTGATGACGGTGATGAGCACGCCGGCGATCGCGTCGCCCTTGACGAACTTGGAGGCACCGTCCATCGCGCCGTAGAAGTCGGCTTCCTGGCTGATCTCCTGGCGGCGGTCGCGGGCCGTTGTCTCATCGATGAGGCCTGCGCCGAGATCGGCGTCGATGGCCATCTGCTTGCCTGGCATGGCGTCGAGCGTGAAGCGGGCGCCGACTTCGGCGACTCGGGAGGCGCCGTTGGTGATGACGACGAACTGGATGATCACCAAGATCAGGAACACCACGAGTCCGACGACGATCGAACCGCCGACGACGAAGGAGCCGAACGAGGTGATGACGCTGCCGGCCGAGCCGGTGGTGAGGATGAGTCGTGTCGAGCTGACGTTGAGCGCGAGGCGGAACAGCGTGGCGATCAGCAGGAGTGACGGGAACGAGGCCATGTCGAGCGATCGGGTCGACAGGATCGTCGTCAACAAGAGGGTGACGGCAAGCGCGATGTTGATGGCCAACAGCAGATCGAGGATCGCAGCGGGCAGCGGAATGACCATCAGCGCAACGACGCCGATGATCAAGGCGGACAGCAGCCCTCCTCCGGTGCGTGTGGGAATCACGAAACCTCGGTGTGAGTCGGCCGTCCCTGGCTGACGAAAGTGACCGTCGTGGTCACCACCAGTGTCGACCCCCATCCCCCGATCAGTAGCCCCAAACCTCGGGTTTGTGCCCCACAGAATCGGGGGTCACAGCCTCAGGTTCGAGCCGAGGCTTTGCAGCCGGGCGTGGACCACGTCAACCGGAGGCTGTGGCCCCCGAAAACCGGTGGCGCGAACCCGAGGTTTGGGCATCAGACCAGGGCGGGGCTTGGGGGGAGTTTGGAATTGGGGATCGACACACGCCGAGTTGCGGCTGATGTCTTGTTCGCTCTCGGGCGCATCACGAACGCCAACACGATCGCCACCGCCTCGAAGAACGAGGCAGGGATCGGCTGGTTCACCTCGACCGAGGCGAACAGTGCTCGGGCGAGCGGAGGAGACTCGACGATCGGGATCTGGTTCGTCCGCGCCCGATCGCGGATGCGGAAGGCGAGCTCGTCCGTCCCCTTCGCCACCACCACCGGAGCCTCGCCGTCGTCTCGGTAGGCCAGCGCAACCGAGAAGTGGGTCGGGTTCACGACCACGACTGCTGCCCCGTTGACCGCGGACAACATTTGGTTCCGGGTGATCTTGGCGTGCGCCTGGCGCCGCCGGTTGCGGATCATCGGATCGCCCTCGGAGCTCTTGGCCTCTTGTTTGATCTCCTGCTTCGACATCTTCAGCTTCTTCGTCGACTGCCAGCGTTGGAAGGCATAGTCGCCCAGACCGATCACTGATCCGATCAGAGCTGCGACCCGCAGGAGAAGCACGACCTGATGAAGCAACAAGCCCGTCGACGCGCCCAGAGACAATGTGCTCGCCAGCAGGTGATCGCGCCCGGCGGCGAACAACGTCGTGGCCACAAGGACGGCCAGTACCGACAGCCTCGCGACGGCCTTGGCCGTTTCGACCAAGCTCGCCACGCCGAACACCCGCTTGAAGCCGGCCTTTGGCGAGATCCGATCCCATTTTGGTTTCAGCGGGTCGCCGGTCAACACGATGCCGCCCTGCGCCGCCATACCGATGATCGCACTCACGACCACGAACCCGAAGAGCGGGACCAGACCGACTGCGCCGTTCGCAGCGGAGCTGGCGACGTGTGCCAACGTCGGCCCCATCTCTCCCGTGGCTGCGGACTTGATGGCGGCCTGGAAGTCAGTCGCGGTCCGCCTGATCAGACGTTCAAGCGTCGTCGGGAGCAGGAAGGTCGCTGCCAGCAGCGTCAACCATTGAACGAGGTCGACCGATCGGGGGATCTGGCCCTTCTTGCGGGCTTCGCGCAGCTTTCGTGGTGTCGGTTTCTCCGTTTTCTGGCCGCCCTCGTCCTTTGCCATGTCAGCCCCCGATCAGTCCCGAACCCGAGCGCAGTCCGGCCTCGAGGAGGTTCGATGTGGCGTTGGCGAGCAGCGGGAGACCGAGACCCAGCGTCATGAAGAGGACCATCGACTTCACGCCGAAGCCGACCGCCATGATGTTCATCTTCGGGGCTGCCCGACTGGCGATGGCGAGTGCGACCTCGGTGAGCATCAGTGCAGCAAGGATCGGGAAGCCCACCTCGAGAGCAGCGATGAGAAGCTGGGCAACGCCGTCGACGAGCGCTGGACCGAGGGCTTCGGTGCGCAGCGCTCCAGTCGGGTTCACGGCATAGCTGCGGATCACGCCTTGCACGATCAGGAGGTGGCCGTCGAGTGCGACCAGCAACGCCAGGCTGACGAGCTGATACATCCGCCCGATGACGGCACTCTGTGACTGGGTGATCGGGTCGTACAACGAGCCGGCCGACAGACCGGCGCTGAGGTCGATGATCGAGCCGGCCACCTGGAACGTCGACATCATCAATTGGATGAAGAACCCGAAGGTCAACCCGACGACGACCTGAGCGAGAATGGCCATGGTCAGGGCGGGGATCTCGAGCGGGGGAGCCGGCATGTCGCTCGCCGGGTTGGCAGCGAGAAGGATGCCGATCGACACCGACAAGCCGGCGCGGATCCGCAGCGGCACCATGCCGCCGTTGAACGGAGGCGCGACGGTGAGGGTTGCCGCCATGCGGGTCGACACCAAAAGCATCGTCACCAGCGCTTCGGCCGAGACCGACACGTTCATGCAGACGCCACGTTCACCGCGCGGTGGCAGCGCGGAACGGTGATCGTCACGTCGATCACGAGATCAGGCTCGGCAAGCTCAAGAACAACGCCCGCGTGTAGCTGACGATCTCCTGCAGCATCCAGGGGCCGCTGACGATGATCACGAGACCGATCGCCGCGAACTTCGGGACAAACGAGAGCGTTGGCTCTTGGATCTGGGTGACCGACTGCAACAGACCGATCACCACGCCGACCACGATTGCGGTGAGCAGGATCGGTGAGCCGATGCGCACCGCGACCCACATGGCGTCGGTGATGATCTTCATGACTTCGGATTCGGACATTTCCAACCTCGGTGTATGGCGCGCCAATCACAGATAACTGGCGAGCAGAGTTTCGACGATGAGCGACCAGCCGCCCACGAGGACGAACAGGAGCAGCTTGAAGGGAAGCGACACGAAGACCGGCGGCAGCATCATCATGCCCAGCGACATCAAGACGCTGGCGACGACCAGGTCGATGATCAGGAAGGGGATGAAAATGACGAACCCCATGAGGAACGCGGTCTTCAGCTCGGACAGGACAAAGGCGGGGATGATCGTCGTCAGCCCGACCTCTTCGATCGTGGCCGGGCGACCTCCCGGCGTGGCATCCATCATCAGGTCGAGCTCGGCAGTCCGGGTGTTGTCCAGCATGAACACCCGCATCGGCCCCGTGGCCCGGGTGTAGGCCTCGCCCTGCTCGATCCTGCCGTCGAGGTACGGCTGGAGCGCGTCTTCGTTCATGGCCTCGAGGGTCGGGCCCATCACGAACAGCGACAGGAACAGTGCCAGCCCGACGATCACCTGATTCGGAGGGACGCCCTGGAGACCGAGAGCGTTTCTCGTCAGCGAGAGCACGATGGCAATTCGAGTGAAGCTCGTCAGCATGATGACGATCGATGGCGCCAATGACAACAGCGACAGGCCGACGATCAACAGCAGCGACTGGCTGGGGTTGTCCTCTCCCTGCCCGATGTCGATGGTGATGTCGCCATCGAGTGGACCGTCCCGGCCCACGGGCTCCGCAGGAGTGGCCACTCCGTCGCCTTGGTCGCTCTCGGGAAGTCCGGGGATCGTGAAGGTGGTGTCCGGGATCGACGGTGTCGGGCGCGGCGAATCGTCCTGTGCGCCGGCGGGCGAGTGAAATGTGAAGACTGCGATGGTCGCACCGAGTGCGACCAGGCAGATCCGAGTCCAGATGGATCGGCGAGTTGTCATGGAGGCCTCACGGCCCTCCGGTCATGACCGACGAACGGTCAACTCCCGAAGAGCGGCGACGAAACTCATCCGTGGCGAGCGGGGCTGGCGAGCCCGTCCGAGACGCGTCCGTGCGTTCGGGAGGTTGGTGGTAGCGAGTTGGGAGGAGGTGGTGATCGGGGAGAGCGCACGGTCAGAGACGACGTCGTTCTCGTGAACGACGGCGACTCGATCGGCGAGTGGGCCTTCCGCCGCAATCTGGGCATCGACTCCATCAGTCAGGAGGTCGTCCCCCTCGGCGAGGAGCTGGACGCCACCGTCGGTGACACCGACGAGCAGTGTGCGTTCGCCGGCTCGTACGAGTGCAATGCCGGCATTCTTGGTGAGTTGTCGACGCACGAGCACGGCCAGCGGATCATTGGTCCGCCCGTTGCTCGTTCCCGAGATCAGGGCGCCCAGTCTGCCGCTACCGGCGCGCATGAAGAGCCACAGGAGAACGCCGACGATGGCGAACGAAGCGGCGACGCGAAGGAGGGTGATCATGAGGTCAATGGCCCGATGTCTCGATGATCTCGACGATGCGGACGGCGTACTCGTCGTCGACGACCACGACTTCACCGCGACCGAACAGGATCCCGTTGACTCTGACATCAACGGGTGCGCCGGCGGCGCGATCGAGCTCGACAACGGATCCAACCGACAGCGCGAGCACTTGTGAAAGCGAGAGGGACTGGCGGCCGAGGTCGACGGTCACGTTCAACATGACGTCACTGAGCATCGTGAGGTTGCCTCCGGCACCAGTGGGATGGCCGGTGACGACGTTGGGTCCACCCATGGGGGCGGCTGCGGCCGGACCGGGCATGAAGGCTGCGCCCGGCTCGGCGAACACCGCGCCCTGCTCTGCCGCGTCGCCCAGATCGGCTGACCCGACGGTTTCGGCGAGCGGCTCGGCGGTGCGTCGATCCTGCTCGAGGATCACCAGACCGACGATGGCGCCGTCGCTGAGGATCGTGCGGTGGGCGACGATGCCGGTTCGGTTGACGTCGAGTTCTGCGACCGAGGCGAGAGCGGTCGGCTCGCCGGCGGTGAGGCCCGGCATCGATTTCTGGATGGCGGCCACGGCCGCATCGAACACATCGAGGCCGGCTTCGGTGACGACCGCCAGCGTGGCGGGGGTCGCTCCATCGGCGTCACCCTCGGTGAAGGAGATCCTGGAGAGGCTGCCGGCGAGATCGGCGAGGCCGTCTGCGGGCTCGAGCGTGAGTCCTGCGGCTTGGAACGAGACGCCGAGCGTGTCGGTCGTGGCTGCGAGATCCTGGGTGGAGTTCATCAGGCGACGGTCCTTGCGTGAGCGAGAGCCCCGTTCGGGCTCAGGTTGGAGGTGATTTCTGCGGTCAAATGCTTGCCGGTCTGACCCAACTGCACACCGAACAGGACGATGTCGCCGATGGAGGCCATCAGGTCGGAGTCGACAGGCAACCGAGTTCGGATGACGTCTCCGACTTCGAGTTCGACGACTTCGCGAGCGGAGAGGCCCACCTGGCCCATGCCGACGCAGAAGGACAGCGGGACCGGCTGGAGCGCAGCTGCTGTGTGAGGATTGGCCACGACCTTGGGAACGACTCGCCGCCCGGACAGTCGGACGTCGATGACGTCGGAGAACCGCTGGACCGTCACGAGGTCGAAGACGAGGATGAGACGTCCGGAGCCATGCGGGCCGTCGATGCCGAAGCTGAACCCGACTCTGGCACCCGTCTCCTTGCTGTCGGCGGCGGCGAAAGCACCGTCCCGGCTCCGGTCGAGGACGAGGGCTTCATCGATCAGCAACGTGTCTCTTGCGACGTCGACGAACTGCTGACCGAGAAGATCGAGGACACGCCGTTCGATCGGTGTCAGTGGTCTGGGGTCGCCAGGAGGGAAACTTGCTCCGCCGAGCATGCCGGTCACCAGCGTCAGCGCCAGAGGAAGTTCAGTGACAACGCTGGCGCAGATGTGGTGGTCGAATCGAACCGATGCCGAGTCGTAGGCAGACGGATCGTCTACGACCTCGTGTCCGGCATCTGCTTCGATCAGTGCGCCGGCCTCCACCGTGAATCCGACGAGGGAATCGGCCAGCGACTTGGCCAGATCGGAGGCGATCTGGGTGGCAGCCTCCTTGTAGAGGTCGGCCTTCTCTGTGGTCAGATGTGCTGACTCCCCGAACGAGTACGGCGTGGCAGCACCGACGGCGGTGCCGGGCGAGACCGGCGTCGAGGATTCCGGGTTGGGCGTGATCACGTTGCGGAGCTTCGGCTCCGCAGCGAATCGGTATGAGGCCTCGGCCGACTTTTCGTGAGTCGTTCGGCCCGGTCCGAGATTTTCCCGCTTGGAGACTCACGTCGCTGCATGTCCATCCGATGGAGGAGCATGTCGAACCAGCCTGATGCATACAAAAGCAAGGCGAAGCAGGAAGCTTCAGCTATCAACAACCGCAAGCAGCTCGCTGATCCGAGCGAGAAAGCTGGTCGACCTTCAGTCTCGACCGGCAGCGGGGGAGTAGAACCGCTCACGTCGGAACAGCAGGAAATGGTCGAGCAGAACATTGCGCTCGTGCATCACATCGTGTCTCGCATGACCGAGAACTTTCCAGCCGCCGTGCAGCGCGACGACATGGTCCAGGCCGGTCTGGTCGGACTCATCGAGGCGACGCAGCGGTTCGACGCAGACCGAGGGTTCAGTTTCTCGACCTTTGCGGGGCGCCGCATCGAAGGCGCCGTCCTCGATCTTCTCCGTCGGGCCGATTGGGCTCCGCGCTCGGTTCGACGCAACGAACGCCAGCTCCACGAGATGGAGGCTGGTCTCACTGCCGAACTCGGCCGCCGGCCGTCGGCCAACGAACTTGGCGTAGCAATGGGTACAGGGAGCGACCACGTCCACAACCTGCGGGCCGACGTCGCCAAAGCGCGAATCAACCCGTTGGTGGTGCGGTCGAGGACCGACGGCGGCGACGCCGATCTGTCCGACCTGGACCTGCCGGCGACGAACATCCCCGACACGCTCGATCTCGAACACCAGGAGTTGATGGGCTACCTCCGCGACGGAATCGGGCTGCTGCCCGAGCGGCATCGGATCGTGATCGTCGGGCACTTCCTCGAGGGTCGCTCGATGACCGACCTCGGCGAGCTCCTCGGCGTGACGCAATCCCGAGCGTCCCAGCTGAAGAGCGAGGCGCTCGGCATGCTGAAAGCCGGTATCGACACGAACCTCGACGGGCTCGAACCGAGCCGGACCCCGACCTCTCGCCAGGCATCGTTCAACGACGCACTCGGCTCGGCATCGAGCTGGCGGGATCGAGTCGACTCGAGCAGGAAACTCGCCTCGGCCTGAACTGAGTCAACTGGCGCGGGGTCGTCGGGCTCATAGACAACAACAGTCGGACGACACTGAGAGCATGATCCGTTCCGGCATTCGTCTGACCGAGGCCCAGCAGCGATCCCTGGGGTCGATGCTGTGGCAGTACCGAGCGGTGCTCGAACGCGTCGAGTTCCTCCTCGAGGCGCAGCTGATGTTCGCCTCTTCCGGGCGCGACAAGCGACTTGCGTCGATCGCCGACCTTCTCGAAGACGCTGTGGCGACCATCAACGAACTCGACCTTCGTCGCGAGCTCCTGCTCCACGAAGATGAGGCCCCGTCCGGCGCTGCGCCTCCGAGTCTCTCGGATCTGTCCGGGTCAGCCGACCAGCCCTGGTCGTCGATGTTCGCCGAACACCAGCGCTGGTTCGAGTCGTGTGTCGCTCGTATCCAACAGCTGCTCGTCCAGAGCCGTCAGACGATGGAGACCACGCTCGACCTGATCGATCAGTTGATGTCCACCGAGCGCGCACCGTCGCTCGGCGGTTACGACCGGATGGGCAAGACCGTCCGATCGAACGCGTCAGCCGTCCTTTTCGACAGTCGGGTCTGAGGAGCGTGCGATCATGAGTGACTTCTCGGCGCTGAACGCAGCCGTTTCGGGGCTCTATGCCCACCGCAAGCGAATCGACATCATCAGCCAGAACGTCGCGAACGCAGAGACTCCGGGTTACCACCGGCAAGTGACCGAACTGAGCTCGGTCCAATCAGGCCAACCCGGGCTCTGGAGCGGGTCGCCCGGAGAGTACGGCGGCGTCGAGTCGTCGGTGTCGCGCCGCTGGGATCAGATCCTCGACAGCAACGCCAAGAAGGAGGGCGGCCGAGCGGCCAGCCTGGATGCCCAGGCTCGAGCGATGAGCGCCATCGAGGCAAACGTCGGCGCGTTCGGCGACAGCGGCCTTGCCGGCCGGCTGCAGCAGATGTTCAACAGTTTCGACGATCTCGCCAACGATCCGAAGGATGTGGCCGTTCGGAACGTCGTGCTCGGCAACGCCGAATCGGTGGCGTCCTCCGTCAACCTCGAGGCAGCGGCGATCGACACCGCTCACCAGGGAGCGGGCGAGCGGGCAGCAGCCCTCGTGCAACAGTTGAATGGTCTGGCGTCCGGGATCGCCGAACTCGATCGCAACATCGTGGCCGGCGTTGCCAGCGGCGATGCTCCGAACGGTCTCATCGATCAACGCGATCGCCTCGCAACGGAGCTGACCGGGTTGGTCGACGTTGAGTTGAGCTACGAGTCGGACGGCCAGCTCCGGCTCAGCCTGAATGGTCACAACCTCGTGTCGGATGGACAATGGCGTCCCGTCAAACTGGCGTCTGCCCCCGATCCGGCTCTGGCGCCGCTCGGCTACGAGCGACTCTCGCTTCAGTCGGACAAGGGCCGGAATCTCGAAGTGCGGTCCGGTTCGATCCATGGCGTACTGACTGTCGCCAACGACCTTGTTCCCCAGCAACGGGCTGCCCTGGACGCCGTGGCCGTCGACATTGCCACGACGGTCAACGCGCTCCATGTCGCTGGCGCAGGGCTCGACGGATCGACCGGGAACAACCTGTTCGACCCGGCCGGAACGAACGCAGTCACCTTTGCGGTGTCGGCCGACGTGGCCGGGCAACCCAGACGCCTTGCCGCGTCCGATGGATCGAGTGCCCTCGACAACTCGGTGGCGCTCGGGATCGCTGCCCTCGCCACCGATCCGAACGGTCCCGCAGCCAATCACGCACAACTGCTCACCGACCTGGGCAATCGCGTTCGGCTGCTGACCAACAGCGCAGATGCTGCCGCACTCGCTTCGGGCCGCGCCGACGAGGCGCTGCAATCCGAGGTGGGTGTCAGCCTCGACGAGGAACTGGCCGATCTCGTATCAGCCCAGCGTGCGTACGAGGCATCTGCACGGATGATCTCGGCCATCGACGAGATGCTCGACACGCTCATCAACCGGACGGGCCTGGTTGGTCGCTGACCGCCCCTCCACACACGCTTGAACGCCAGAAACCGGAGACAGTCCCATGGAACGCATCACCACTCTCGGCAACACCACCGCCGTCCGCGACGTCATCCTGGCGTCACAGGGCCGACTCGCCGAGGCACAGGAGCAAATCGCGACGGGTGTCCGGTTCACCCGATCCTCGGAGTCCCCGAGCGATGCTGCCGCCTATCTCCGCAACCAGCGTTCGCTGGATCGACTGTCGCAACTGCAGCGCAACTCGAGCAATGCCCGTCTCTGGCTCGACACGACGGACACGGCGCTCCGTGATGCGGTCGGGTCGGTCACGCAGGCTCGCACCCTCGGTGTCCAGGGGGCGAACGACACCAACTCGCCCGAGGCTCGAGGAGCGATTGCATCCCAGCTTCGTTCGATCGCCCAGGAGATGATCACGCTGTCGAACACCGTGGTGAACGGTCGCCCGGTCTTCGCCGGCAACGCCGACACCGCCATTGCCTACGACGCATCTGGCAACTACCAGGGCGACGGAGGGCAGGTCGTGCGTGCAGTCACGCCGACGGATACGTTCTCGGTCGCAGCGTCCGGACCGGCAGTGTTCGGCACCGCCGATGGAACCGATCCATACAACGGCACTGCGTTCCAGGTCATCAACGAGCTGGCGGACGCGGTCGAAGCCGGCGACGTAGCTCGGATCCGAGAGGGCATCGAAGCTCTTGACGTGACCACCGAACGCGTGCAGGCCGAGACCGGCCGCATCGGCGGCCTCGCGGCTCGCCTCGACGAGATCGACTCGCGTAATCAGGACAGTCAGATCGCGACCAAGTCGCAGATCAGCGACGTGCGCGACGTCGACATGGCTGAGGCCATCATCCGGTTGAAGGCAGCCGAGACCAGCTACGAGGCGACGCTGTCCGCAGCCGGCCGCAGTCTCAGCCGTTCGCTGCTCGACTTCCTCCGCTGACGCTCGTATCGCTCACGCACGAGACTCCTCACGATCACTGATCGGGCGCCGAGACTCGAATGCAGCGCCCACGTCCGGCCCGTCGTGCCGTGGGACCGCTGCCCGAGGAGGAAGCGATGATCATCGTCAGTCGACTCAATGGCGAACGCTTCGGCGTCAACGCCGAACACATCGAGCGCGTTGAAGAGACCCCCGACACGGTCCTGACCCTGATCGATGGCCGGAAGTACCTCGTGCGCGAGTCGCTCGAAGAGGTGATCGACCGCGTGGTTGCCTATCGCGCCCGCGTCCTTCGCATCTCCTACGTTCCGGCAGAGGCAAACACCGACGGTGACGGCACTGAGCCGCCCCTCCGCCTGGTCGACGACACATTCGAGAACCGTGCGATCGAAGACGCCCAGGACTGGAGCAACTGATGGATCCAGCAACACTCATCGGTCTTGTGCTCGCCGTCGGTGCCGTCTTCGGCGCCCTCTTCATGGGCGGCATCAATCCGATAGCGATCTTCCTGGCCGACATTCCGTCGATCATCCTCGTGTTCGGTGGAACGATGGGCGTGACGGTGGCAAGCAGCACCATGCCCGCCGCCATCAACGCCATCAAGGTCTTCATCAAGGCACTCACTGGGGGAGCGGTCGAGGACCCGACCGAGAACGTGCAGTTGCTCGTCGGCTTCGCCGACGTCGCCCGCAAGGAAGGCCTGCTGGCGCTCGAACCGAAGCTCGAAGGCATCGAAGACCCCTTCTTCAAGAAGGGAATGGAGATGGCCGTCGACGGCACGGACCCGGAAGACCTTCGCGACCAGTTGACGATCGACCTCGACAAGACTCGCGAGCGCCACAAGCAGGGCGCCAGCTTCTTCGTCACCGCAGCAGGCTTCGCTCCCGGCATGGGCATGATCGGCACCGTCGTCGGTCTGGTCCAGATGCTCGGCAACCTCGACGATCCGTCCTCCCTCGGCCCCTCCATGGCGGTGGCCTTCTTGACCACGCTGTGGGGTGCGTTCTTGTCGAACTTCGTGTTCACGCCGATCGCCAACAAGCTGAAGAAGATGTCTGCTGACGAGATGGCGGCGAAGGAGATCGTCCTCGAAGGCATCCTCGCCGTCCAGGCCGGAAGCAATCCCCGTGCGATTGCCGGAATGCTCGGAGCGTTCCTGCCCCCGTCGGCTCGCGAGGACCTGAGCGAAGAGAAGAAGAGTGCCTAGGAAGCCGACCGTCGTCGCCGAAGACGAGGGCCCAGACAAGTCGTGGCTCGAGTCCTGGGCGGACGCCATGACACTGTTGATGGCGTTTTTCATCATGCTCTTCGCGTTTGCCCTCGTTGACGAGACCAAGTTCTACGACTTCAAGGTCGGCATGGTCACCGCACTCGGCGTCTCTGACCCGGTGGGGGAACAGGCAGACAGCATCCTCGAGTCCGGCAACGGCATCGCCCTGACGGTTGGTCTGTCGACGGTTCCGAGCGAGGAAGTTCGCAACCAGATCACGCAAGAAGAGGAGAATCTCGAAGCGGCTGGGGAAATCACCACGGACAATGTCGAAGACGTCCGGGATCTCCTCACTGCCAAGTTCATCGAGAACGGCGCCGCCGAGTACGTGACGGTCGACATCGACGAGCGCGGCATCGTCGTCCGATATGACGGACGGGTGCTGTTCCGCAGCGGGTCGGCCGAGCTGGGCATCGACAGCGACTCCATTCTCATTGCCACTGCCGAAGTGCTCGAACTGGTCGACAATCCGGTCGACATCGAGGGCCACACCGACGATGTGCCGACCGGTGGTGGCTGGATCAGCAACTGGGAGCTCTCGGCTGCCAGAGCATCTGCGGTGGTTCGTTGGATGATCGATTTCGGTTCCGTTCCCCCGCGACGCCTCGCCGCGGTCGGCATGGGGGACACCAGACCGGTCGTTCCGAACGACAGCGACGAGAACCGCACCGCAAATCGTCGGGTCGAAGTGGTGATCCGGGTTTCCGGGTTGCTCGAGAGCGAGATCGATGTCATCGACCCGATCGGCGATCCGATCGATCCCCCGATCTTCGACGAACCCGTTGCGACTCGAACAAACGCAGCGCAAGCGGACGCAGCGCAACCGGACACAGCGCGGCCCGCCGTCGAGACCATCGATCTGGTGTCCGACGCGATCAACGGCGTCACCGCCGGCACCGGCAACCGTCCCACGACCATCAGCGATCAGGAGTAGTACCCCGTGGCCAAGAAAGACAAGAACAAGAAGGGCAAGGGCGACGCCGCCGAAGAGGAAGACGAAGAAAGTGGCGGCGGCAAGAAGAAGATCATGATGATCGTCGGCGCGCTGCTCGCCCTGGGTGCCGTCTACAACTTCGTGTTGAAGCCGGCGCCGGTCGAAGAGGATCCGCTCGCGATGGTCGATCCCGAGCCCATCGAGGGAGAGATCTTCGAACTTCCCGAGATGGTCATCAACCTCCAGGGCGACGAGGTCAGCTACGTGCGCGTCGGTCTCGCCATCGTCCTCGAAGAGGGCACGCTCGCCGCAGATTTCGAGGCGGAAGCCGCCATTGCCAAGGACGTCATTCTCGAAGACCTGTCGAGCCGGACCGCAGAGCAGCTTCGCTCGAGCCAAGGCAAACAAGACATCAAGGCCGAGCTCTCAGCCTCAATTCGCGAGGCGTACGGCGACGAGAAAGTCATCCGCGTCCTCTTCACTGCGCTCGTCATGCAGTAGCGGCCTGCTCCGAAAAGAAATCTCTGAATCCGCTTTTGTTCGACTCAATCCTGCCGATGTTGTGAGGGTCGACTCATCGACAACCTCAGGACATGGATTGTCAACGAGGTGAAAGCAAGACATCACGTCTCATTGGAAGGAACCACGAGAGACCATGCGCATCAACAACAACATCATGGCGTTCAACGCCAACCGCAACCTCGGTAGCAGCAACACCGCACTGGGGAAGAGCCTCGAAAAGCTCTCATCCGGCTACCGGATCAACCGAGCAGGCGACGACGCCGCCGGTCTGGTCATCAGCCAGAAGCTTCGGGCGGAGATCGGTGGTCTCAAGCAGGCCACCCGGAACGCTCAGGACGGCATCTCGTTCGTGCAGACCGCAGAAGGTGCCTTGGCCGAGGTGCACAACATGTTCGGTCGTATGCGCGACCTTGCGGTGCAGGCCGCCAACGACACCAACGACGCCAACGCCCGTACGGCCATCAAGTCCGAGATCGACGCACTCAGCGCCGAGATCGTCCGGATCGGCACCGACACCACCTTCGCGGGTGCCGCGGTGTTCGGCACCACGGCCCTGACGCTTCAGGTCGGATCCGAGGGTTCTGGGACGACCGGTCAGATCACGGTCGCCGCTACCGCCGCACCGATCGCTCCGACTACCACGACCGTGTCCGATGCGGCGACCGCTCGGGCGACGATCGAAGCCATCGACGTCTCCATCGCCGGTATCTCGACCGCCCGTGGAACGCTTGGTGCGGTTCAGAATCGCCTGGAGTCGACAATCAACAACTTGTCGGTCACCACCGAGAACCTCGCCGCCTCGGAGTCACGTATTCGTGACACCGACATGGCTGCCGAGATGGTCAACTTCACCAAGAACCAGATCCTCCAGCAGGCCGGCACCGCGATGCTCGGACAGGCGAACTCGATTCCTCAGTCGGTTCTCAGCCTCCTGCAGTAGTCGATCGAGCTCGGAGTCCGAGCACCCGATTGACCGGGCTCCGAGCCCATCGAACGACCTGACGAACCGGACCCACGGACGGGACCGGCCGACGCAGGCGTACAGAAAACCAGAAAACACATACGAACTCTCCCCACGGAAGGACACGAGAGAACATGCGCATCAACAACAACATCATGGCGTTCAACGCCAACCGAAACCTGGGAACCAGCAACACCATGCTGGGCAAGAGCTTGGAAAAGCTCTCCTCCGGCTACAGGATCAACCGTGCGGGCGACGACGCCGCCGGTCTGGTCATCAGCCAGAAGTTGCGGGCGGAGATCGGTGGTCTCAAGCAGGCCACCCGCAACGCGCAGGACGGGATCTCCTACGTGCAGACGGGGGAAGGTGCCCTCGGTGAAGTGCACAACATGCTGGGTCGTATGCGCGACCTTGCAGTGCAAGCGGCCAACGACACCAACGACACCAGCGCCCGCGGTGCAATCCAGTCCGAGATGAATGCTCTCGGAGACGAGATCGTTCGTATCGGTGCCGACACCACCTTTGCGGGAGCGAGCATCTTCGCTGCCGGCACCATAAACCTCCAGGTCGGGTCCGAAGGCGACTCAGGCGGCCAGATCGCGATCACGTCTGCGATTCTCACGACTGCCGCCGGCGAGCTCACCGACGGGACCGCCACCGTCGATCTCAACTCTTTCGACTTCACGACCGCCCCGACGACTGCCGCTGCCACAGCAAGGACGGCGATCGAGGATCTCGACACAGCCATCGCTGAAGTGTCGAAGCGTCGAGGAACGCTCGGTGCAGTGCAGAACCGTCTCGAGTCGACGATCAACAACCTCTCGGTCACGACCGAGAACCTCGCCGCGTCTGAGTCACGTATTCGTGACACCGACAT
>RCMY010000028.1_pt1 | contig 126239 bp, 122 predicted proteins | sample 2041341 | NCBI WGS metagenome assembly RCMY01 (sample SAMN09708234, study PRJNA481090) | Marine sediment metagenome, whole genome shotgun sequencing project. | reverse complement strand
GTGGACTGGAATGTGATTCTAATGATCGCAGGTACCATGGGACTGGTTTCTCTTTTTATTGACTCTAAGATGCCGTCTCTTCTAGCGGACTTCATCATTGCCAAGACACCGAATGTGAAATGGGCCATTGTGTCACTTTCTCTATTTGCAGGAATTATTTCTGCTTTTGTGGACAATGTGGCCACCGTGCTCATGGTGGCTCCGGTAGCACTGACCATCTGTAAAAAGCTCAAAATTTCCCCGATGCCAAGTATCATCTCCATTGCAGTGGCATCAAACCTGCAAGGCGCAGCAACACTTGTTGGAGATACAACCTCCATCCTTCTTGGAGGACATCTGGATATGAACTTCTTTGACTTCTTTGTTTATAATGGGAAGCCCAGTCTGTTCTTTATTGTGCAGATTGGAGCCATTGCATCAACCGTGATGCTGTTATGGCTGTTCAGAAAAGAAAAACAGCCAGTAACGTCTCTAGAAAGAACTGTTGTGACAGATTTTTTCCCAACAGTACTGCTGATTTTGATGATCATCCTTCTCATTACAGCCTCTTTCATTCCCAATACACCCAAGACAATCAATGGAATCATCTGCGTCATTTTATTTGTTGTTGGAATAGTCAGAGCTCTTCTTGTTAAGAGAGACAATCAAACTGTCATCAATGCAATCAAAGAAATTGACTATGTTACGCTGCTTCTGCTCTCAGGGCTTTTTATCGTAGTAGGTGGAATCACTGAAGTAGGGGTTATCGAGGACATTGCGGCGATATTTGTAAAGATTGCTGGAGATAATTTATTTGTGGTCTATACACTGATTGTGTGGTTCTCTGTGCTGGTATCCGCATTTATAGACAATATTATTTACACAGCGACTATGCTGCCAGTAATTGGTGGTATTGGTGCTCTTATTGGGGGAGACCCAACAGTCCTTTATTTTGGCCTCATCATCGGCGCTACTTTAGGTGGAAACCTTACCCCCATCGGTGCATCTGCAAATATTGCAGGGATCGGTATTCTTACAAAGCAAGGCTACGAGGTAAAGACTAAGGACTTCACGTCCATTGGTGTCCCATTCACACTGATTGCTGTGATCACTGGATATATTCTGACTTGGTTTATATTCGGATAATCATTCTTTTTCCAAAGACCCTTTGGGGTCTTTTCTTTTACAACTCAAAACTATTTCTATATCTGTAGATTGATAAAAAATTATCTCTACTTGAGAAATGTAAGAAATTCCAGTAAAATGAATGAGTATTAGGGAGTAGCTTCTTTCTGTCTGAAATGAGACTGAAAGTGTGGACAGTCGTCATGACGAGTAAAATCCGGTTGTCCAATCAGGTTTATGAAAGCGAGACTTTTACCAGTGGATTGCATTGGAAAAGTCTTTTTATTTTGCACTTTTCAGACAGAATCCAAAAAACATCAAGGAGAGAAAAAATGAAAACTACCGCTATTGTTCTTTTTATCCTGACCTATGTGCTGCTTCTGTCTTTGCCTAAGCACAGAGCAAAGATTGCCATGGCTACAGCCACCATTTTTGTTGCCTTGGGTATCCTGCCATTCTCAAAAGTGTTCACCACCGTGGACTGGAATGTGATTCTAATGATCGCAGGTACCATGGGACTGGTGTCTCTCTTTATTGACTCTAAGATGCCGTCTCTTCTAGCGGACTTCATCATTGCCAAGACACCAAATGTGAAATGGGCCATTGTGTCACTTTCTCTATTTGCAGGAATCATTTCTGCTTTTGTGGATAATGTGGCCACCGTGCTCATGGTGGCTCCAGTTGCACTGACCATCTGCAAGAAGCTGAATGTATCACCTGTTTCCAGCATCATAGCCATCTCCGTAGCTTCCAATCTGCAGGGTGCTGCAACACTGGTGGGAGACACCACATCAATTCTTCTTGCTGGACATCTGGATATGAACTTCTTTGACTTTTTCTTCTACCAGGGAAAGTTAGGATTGTTCTTTATTGTTCAGATTGGTGCCATTGCATCCACGCTGATGCTTCTATGGATCTTCCGTAAAGAAAAGCAGCCGGTGACAGCACTGGACAAGACCGTTGTGACAGATTATTTCCCATCTTTTCTTCTGATTCTCATGGTCCTGCTGCTCATTGCGGCTTCTTTCATACCCAACACACCGCGCACCATCAATGGCATCATCTGTATGACACTCTTTGTTGTGGGAATGATCCGGGCGTTGGTAGTGAAGCATGATGAAAAGACCGTAGCCAATGCAGTCAGGGAGATTGACTATGTCACTTTACTGCTTCTATCTGGACTTTTCATCGTCGTTGGTGGAATCACTGAAGTGGGTGTTATTGATGACATCGCGGCCATCTTTATCAAAATTGCAGGAGACAACCTTTTTATTGTGTATACGCTGATTGTGTGGTTCTCTGTTGTGGTGTCAGCGTTTATCGACAACATCATCTATACAGCAACGATGCTTCCTGTCATCGGCGGTATTGGGGCGCTCATCGGGGGAGACATCACGGTGCTCTACTTTGGCCTCATCATCGGAGCAACCTTAGGCGGGAATCTTACCCCTATTGGCGCTTCTGCAAACATTGCAGGAATTGGTATTCTTACGAAACAGGGGTATGAAGTGAAAACCAAGGATTTCACCTCCATTGGTGTGCCTTTCACCCTCATTGCCGTTATTACAGGATACATTCTGACATGGTTCTTATTTGCATAAGTATTCATTTTCTAAAGACCCTTCGGGGTCTTTTTTTGTGTGATTATTTTGCATGTATGCTTGCTTATGGTGAAATAATCAGGATTTTTGTGATAGAATTTTACTAAGATCATACGTAGAAAGAGGTGGAATTTATGCAGCAAAGACGTGGTGTAGCCCTTTCCAAAAAATCATTTTTTTCTTCCGTCACCATTCTAGGGATCCTCATGCTTCTTTCAGGAGTCCTCACAAGGGTGCTCCCCTCAGGTTCCTACGAGAGGATTCTAGAAGATGGCCGTGAAAAAATAGTGCCAGGGTCCTTTTCGGTATTGGAACGTCCGGTGTACCCTCTATACAGATGGATTACTGCGCCCTTTGAAGTTCTCTTTGGTGAAGATCAAGTGACCATCATTGTCATCATCATGTTTTTATTACTGATAGGAGCGTCTTTCCGGGTTCTTGATGAGAGCGGACTTTTGCGCTACATCATGGAGACTATGGTGGAGAAATATGAGAAACGCAAGTATCTTCTCATGGGACTTCTGATACTCTTTTTTATGTCCTTTGGTTCCTTTTTCGGAATCTTTGAGGAGCTTATCGTTCTGGTGCCCATGGCTGTGACGCTATCCTACTCCTTTGGATGGGATTCACTTGTAGGTCTTGGCATCAGCGCCATGGCGTCGGGATTCGGATTTGCTGCGGCCATCCTCAATCCCTTTACCCTGGGGGTATCTCAAAAGATTGCAGGTCTACCGGCTTTTTCAGGAAGTCTGTACAGGGTTCTCATCTTCTTTGTCATCTACTGCATTTTGTATGGGTATCTTTATCTCTATGCGAAGCGTATCGAGAAGAATCCGTCCTTTTCTATGGTGTATGAGGAAGACCGTGCGCTGAAAGAAAGGTTCACCCATTTTGAAGAGCCCATATCCACCAAAAATAAAAATCTTGGGAGAGTTGTAAAGATCTACGGCTATTTTATTCTTGCCATGGTGATGGTAATTGCTTTGGGATTCTTTATCCCAGTTTTATCGGCAGCGGCGCTGCCTTTAGTGGCTGTGATCTTTCTTGTTGCGTCTGTGACCTCCGGGATATTAAGTGAGTACAAGCCGTTTCAGGGGATGCTGAAAGATCTTGCCCAGGGTTTTACTTCGATGCTGCCCGCGGTGCTTCTGATCCTCATGGCCATGTCCATCAAGCATATCATGACAGAGGGTATGGTGATGGATTCAGTCCTCTACTATGCTTCAGAGAGGTTGTCTGGCCTTAGCCCCAATATGGCGGTACTGGGTCTTTACCTTCTCATTCTGATGCTGGATTTCTTCATTGGTTCCGGTTCTGCGAAAGCATTTCTTGTGATGCCGATCCTTTTGCCTCTTACAGATATTCTCCAGGTCACAAGGCAAACAGCAGTCCAGGCGTTCTTGTTTGGAGATGGATTCTCCAACCTTCTTTTTCCAACGAATCCAACACTTATGATTGCACTGGGACTTACAGTGGTCAGTTATCCTAAGTGGATCCGGTGGTCCATTAAGATTCAAGGTATTGTTTTTATTGTGACGCTGATGTTTTTGTTTTTGGCCAATTCCTTTCAGTATGGCCCGTTTTAGGAGAGTTTTATGAGAAATTTGGATGATGCGGTGAAAAGTCTTCAGAAAGCAGTTCAGTTCAGGACTGTTTCTGACATGGATATGGAACGAGTGGATTTTAAGCCTTACGAAGAGTTCCTTTCACATCTCAAGGAAACGTATAAAGAAGTGTACAGGAGAGCAGAAGTCACATGGATCAATAAGTACAGTCCAGTTTTTCATCTTCAAGGCAATAAAGAAGATGAGCCGGTTCTACTTCTTGGACATTATGATGTGGTGCCTGTGGCAGAAGGAACGAAAGAAGACTGGCTGAGCGATCCTTTTGGAGGAGAAATCCGGGATGGATATGTATACGGACGAGGCACCTTAGATGATAAAAATCAGGTGATTTCCATCCTGGAAGCCTTGGAGAATCTTCTTCAGGGAGGTTATACACCCGCCAGGGATTTTTACCTTGCCTTTGGATTTGATGAAGAAGTGGGAGGCAGTCTTGGCGCGAAAGAGATTTCCGCCTATTTTAGAGAGAAAAACTTGAGATTTTTTATGGTGCTGGATGAGGGCGGTGCAGTCATGGAAGATGTCCTGGAAGGGGTTACAGTGCCTTTGGCCCTGGTTGGGGTTGCAGAGAAGGGATCTTCCATGATCAAAGTGACAGCAAAGGGAGAAGGCGGACACTCTTCTATGCCGCCGGAATATCTGGTGACAGAAGTCCTTGGAAAAGCGCTCCTTGCCATTGCCAGCCAGCCCATGGAAGCAAGACTGACTGGATCTGTGGAGGCGATGTTTCAAGGGATGGGTCCTCACATGGGATGGAAAGGCAAACTCCTTGGAAACATCAGAACGAGCTTTCCGTTGGTGCGGAAGACCCTGGAAAAAACACCGGCGCTTCATGCGCTCATAAGAACAACCCTTACACCAACGGTGGTCCGGGCAGGAAATGCATATAATGTTATTCCCCAGGAAGCTTCTATGATCCTCAATGCAAGAATTCTGCCAGGGGATACCACAGAGGATGTTCTTCGTCACCTGAAGAAAATCCATGAAGGGCTTCCGGTACAGTACCAGTATCTTGTGAAGGAAGAGGCTTCCAAAGTCACGGACCATGAAGGAGATGCATTTTCTCTTCTGAAAAGTCTTATTCTTGGAATCTATGAGGATGCAGTGGTACTGCCTTATCTCATGGCCGGCGGCACAGACAGCAGAAAATATGAGGAGCTTTCAGATAACATCCTGAGATTTAGTGCAGTGAGGATGAAGAATGAGGATCTCAAGAGAATTCATGGAACCGATGAACGGATTTCTATGGAAAATCTGGAAAGAATGATTGCCTTCTATAGGAATTTATTCCTTCATTTTTCCTAAGGATTCATTTAGGATGCATAAAAGAGCGGAATCTCTTATGGGAGAATCCGCTCTTTTTGATGGCTTTTATTTATTTTTTCAGTCCGAACTTATCTAGGAAGGCATCTTTTTTCGCAACGAGAGCTTCCCATTCATTGAGAAGGAGATTGTCTTTTCGGTCTCCGGTCTCCATGAAAAACATGGAAAGTCCACCAGGACCCACATGGGTTCCTACAGCAACACCCATCTGCATGATATAGATGTCTCCAGTAAAACCAGTCTCCTGAAGAAACTTCGCTTTCAGGTTTTCGGCGTAGCTTTTGTCTGTGGTGTATCCGATGATGACAAAAGCTGTGAGATTTTCATCGTTTCTCTTTTTGAACTCCTCTACGTAGTGGGTAAGAACTTTCTTTCTTCCGCGCTCCTTGGCGACGATGGCGCCTTTTGTGTCTTTCATAGACATGATGGGTTTCAGCTTCAGCATTTTGCCGATGAGGGCGCTGGCGCTGGAAAGGCGTCCGCTTCTAAGGAGATGATTAAGATCATCCACGGTGAGGAAGTGCTTTACGTTTCTTTTGTAAGCTTCATTAAAGTCGATGAGCTCCTGAAAGCTTGCTCCCTTTTCTCTAAGCATGGCGCTCTTCATAAGAAGCCAGCCACTGCCGTGGCTCATGCATGTGGAGTCCACCACATGGATTTTCACATTTGATCCTGGGAACTCCTCGTAAAAATAGTCTTTGGCAAGGACGGCAGACTGGTAAGCACCGCTGGTGCCGCTGCTCATACAGATGCAGAGTATTTCTTGCATACCTTTGTCTTTTGCTTCTTTCATGATATCGAGGTAGGAAGAGGGACTTGGCATGCCAGTAGTCGGTGGTGTCTCCAGATTTTCCATCATGCTGTAAAACTCATCCGCCGTGATATCCACTCGGTCTCTATAGGTTTTTCCGTTCATGGTTACAGTTAAAGGTGCAATGCTGATGTCATACTTGTCCAAAATATCCTGGGACAGGTCGCAGGTTGAATCTGCCATGATTTTGATCATTAAAATTCCTCCAGTTCAGAATGAGTTTCGGTTTCAGTTCATTCTGTAAATCCATTCTATTATAAAATAGATTGATAGATTTTGATACTCTTATCGTCTTAAATTCTTGTATGGAGACTGAAGGTTTTGTATACTGCTGCTGGACAATATTGGAAAAACCTCTGATATAATGGTTGTAAGTTTTTATTTATATCAGAATGGAGATAAACATGAACATATACAAAAGGTATTTTCGTAAATATCGGGTACTTTTTTTTACAGCCACCACCTTTGTTTTCCTGGAGGCCATGGCTGATCTTCTACAGCCCACCATCATGGCCAGGATCATTGATGAAGGGGTTCGTGAGAAAAATGTGGAGACGGTGATAGGATATGGTCTTCTGATGCTCTTCATCACGTTTTTAGGGGCTGTCTTTGCTACGTTACGGAACATTCTGGCTTCCAAAGTTTCCCAAGGATTTGGGAAGGACTTGAGGGCGGATCTTTTCGAGAAGATCATGAACTTTTCTGAAGGAAGTGCAGATCGCATGGAGAGCGGTTCTCTCATCACAAGAATGACCAATGATACTGCCCAGGCGGTGCAGTTTGTCAACGGAATGATGCGCATTTTTTTCAAAGCGCCGGTGACAGGCATCGGAAGTATGATTCTTGCCGCTGCTCTCAGCCCGAAGCTTTCCATGATTCTCTTTCTGGTGGTGGGTGTTGTGGCAGTGCTTATCTATTTCAGCATGAAGTTGAGCTATGAGCGCTTTGCGAAAGTCCAGTATGCCATGGACAGGTTGAACCTTGTGGTCCAGGAATATCTGCTTGGAATCCGTCTGGTGAAAGCCTTTGGCAGACAGGATTTCGAGGAAGAGAAGTTTGCAAAATCCAATGAAGATCTGGAGAGAAAAGGCATCAGTTCCCAGCTGGTCATTGCTTACTTCGCTCCGGTGCTTAGTCTGGTGGTGAGTCTTGGTATTGCGATGGTTCTTTATGCCGGAAGCATTCTTTTTGTTCGGCAGGAGATTGAAGTGGGCAAGGTTGCTGCGTTTATCAGTTATATGACGCAGATTCTCACCTCTATCATTATGATTACAAATATTTTCACGACCTTTGTCCGCACCAAAGCATCCACTGAAAGAATCCATGAGGTTTTCATGGCAGAGGAAGATGCGAAAGGAGGTACAAAGGTAAGCACATCCGAAGCCATGTCTGTGGTGTTTGAGAATCTTTCCTTCTCCTATCCATCTGGAAGCGGACTCTACGCACTGGAAAATTTGAGCTTTCGTATCAATGCGGGCGAGACCTTGGCGGTCATCGGGCCTACGGGATCTGGTAAATCCACCCTGGTTTGGCTGCTCCTTAGATTTTATGATGTGAAGGAAGGCAGGATTCTTCTTGATGGCATAGACATTCGGGACTACGCAGTGGATAAGGTGCGAAATGCAGTATCCGTTTCTTCCCAGAAGACCATGCTGTTTTCAGGTTCTATTCGGGATAATATCGCATGGAGCAGTCCAGAAATGAGTCCTGAGAGAGTGGAGAGTGCTGCACAAGCCGCCCAAGCAGAAGAGTTTATCCTTTCTATGCAAGAAGGGTATGAGAGCAGTATTTACCAGGGGGCGGTGAATCTGTCGGGGGGACAGAAGCAAAGAGTCTCTATTGCCAGGGCGCTGGCCAAAGAATCCAAGCTACTCATTCTGGATGATTCCACATCAGCACTGGATGCAGTGACAGACAGAAAAGTCAGGGAAGCTATAAAGGAGTTTAAACCCAGAAGAACGACCATCCTCATCACCCAGAGAATTGGCACAGCCATGGGTGCGGATAAAATTCTCGTTCTTTCTCAAGGGAAAATGGAGGGATTTGGTACCCATGAGGACCTGATGAAGAATTCTTCCACCTATAGAGATTTGTATGTGTCTCAAATTGGAGAACTGGATAAGGCGGTGATGTAGATGGAAAAGAATGGAAAAGGGGCTCAGAATCTCGATCAGATGCCAAAGTTCGGACGGTTTGGCGGTGGAGCAAACCGTTTTGTTCCTTCTGAAAAACCAAGAGCATACAAGAAAACCCTTCAGCGGCTTCTGGCACTTTTCAGAAGATACAGAAAAGCGCTCTTGGGCGCAACTGTCCTTACCCTGATAGCGTCTTCTTTCTCCCTGGTGGTGCCTCTCTATATCGGAAGAGCCATCAATGCCTATGATCTGGAAAATAACCTCGTGGATACTCCTCTTCTCCAGAGAATGATTCTGTACCTTCTATTCTGCTATGTCATGGTTTGGCTGCTTCAGACAGTAAATGGCGTTCTTATGGCGAAGGTGACCCAGCGGCTGGTGAAGGATCTGAGAGAGAGCTTTTTCAGTAAGCTTCAGAGAATTCCCCTTCTGTTCTATGATAGAAGACCCCATGGAGATACCATGAGCCGTATGACCAATGATGTGGATAATATCAGCGGTTCCATTGCACAGACAACTACAGAGCTCATCGCATCCCTCTTCACATTGGTAGGCTCCCTCATTATGATGCTTTCTTTGAATTTCTTGCTGACGCTTCTTGCTCTCATTGCGGTTCCGCTTTTTATCATCCTGACGAAAATCATTGCGAAGAAAAGCAGAACTTACTTCATGCAGAGACAAAAAGCGTTGGGAGATCTGAGTGGGATTGTAGAAGAGAGCATTACGGGCATGAAAATGGTGAAGGCATTCAACAGAAAAGAAGAAACACTGAAAGAGTTCAGACAGGTGAATGAAGAGCTGGAAAAAGCCACAATAAAAGCGCTGATCTGGGCAGGTTTTCTCATGCCTTTCATGGGGGTTATCAGCAATCTTTCTTTTGCGCTCATAGCTTTTGCAGGAGGTCTCATGAGCGTGAATGGTACCATCAGTGTCGGGATTGTTGTGAGTTTTCTTACTTATTCCAAACAGTTCGGCAGACCACTCAACAACATTGCCGGTATGTTCACGAACATACAGCAGGCGCTGGTGGGGGCGGAGAGAGTCTTTGAGATTCTGGATGAACAGGAAGAAGAGAAAGATGTTCATGATGCAGTGACCCTAATGAATCCTAGAGGAGAAATCTCTTTTCAGGACGTTTATTTTTCTTACGCCAAAGATAAACCGGTGCTTCAAGGTGTAAGTTTCAAGGTGAATCCAGGGGAAACCATTGCGCTGGTGGGAGAAACTGGAGCAGGAAAAACAACCATTGTGAACCTTATGACCAGGTTTTATGACTTGGAAAAAGGGACCATCACCTTTGATGGAATGGACCTTAGGACTATTGAGAGAAGAAGTCTCATGGAGAATTTCTCAGTGGTGCTGCAAGACACCTTCCTGTTCACCGGTACCATCCGGGAAAACATCAGGTATGCAAGACCTGATGCCACCGATGAGGAGATTTACCATGCAGCCAGAGTCGCTCATGCAGAGGATTTTATTCTGAAGCTTCCTCAAGGGTACGATACGGAGGTTTCTGGGAGTACAGATACGCTTTCCCAAGGGCAGAGACAGCTATTGGCCATCTCAAGAGCAGTGCTTTCTGATGCGCCAGTGCTAATTCTCGATGAAGCCACCAGCTCTGTAGACACCAAGACTGAAAAGGAAATACAGAAAGCCATGGTCAAGCTTCTGAGAAATCGGACGAGTGTCATCATTGCCCACAGGCTTTCCACCATTAAGAGCGCTGACAGAATCTATGTCATCGGAGAAGGAAGGATCCTCGAGGAGGGGCCTCATGAAGAACTGATGAGGATGAAGGGCAGATATCATGAGATGGTTATAAGCCAGGTAGGAAATGGTGCAATATCGGAAGTATAGAATATATTGAAAAGAAGGATCCCTGTGATGAAACAAAGGGGATCCTTCTTGTTGATATCATAGTTTATGGCACAAAAAAAGCAGCTGCTTACGCAACTGCTTGATTTATTAGATTATCTTCTGTTGAACTTTTCGTTCTTTCTTGCTCTTCTGCAATCAGGACATCTAACTGGTTCGTTTTCGAAACCCTTTTCCTTGTAGAATTCCTGCTCACCTACGGTGAAAATGAATTCGTTGTTGCAGTCTCTGCAAATGATCTTCTTGTCTTCCATGTGTTTTTCCTCCTTAGAACAGTTATACCTAAAATTCTCTGTCGCTAAGGCGAAATTGAAATCTGTGTAATTAACTGTAAATTTGTTTTGCCGTTTCCGACTTGTTTAGTATAGCACACCTTTAAAAAAATAGATAGCTTTTTTCGAAAATAGTTTTTCAGAAGAAAAGAAAGTAAATGCAGCAGAGAAAGCAAACAGCATTATGAACTCTGAGAAGTAAAGAGCCACAAGAGTATAACTCTACGGGAATCAGAGAAAATACTTTATTTTCCCATTGGATTGGTTTATGATAAATTTGAATGTGGACTGTGTTATAGTCTGCGTTATATCTTATTTTGGCGAAGGAGGCGTTTAATATGATTGTAAATAGAATGCGTGAAAAGAACAGAACTGCTGGAGGATTTGCCGGATAAGAAGCAAAATTCCTCCAAACCAAAGTTGGAGGTAATAAATTGAATCAAAGAAATGAAAGCCTAGGGTTTACAGAACAAGTGCTGGCGGAAGCCAGTCAGTTTGAATCCTATTATGTTGGAAGAATTATCAGCCAGAAACAAAAACTCTATGAAATTGCACTGCTTGAAGGAACCATTCACGGAGAAGTCACAGGAAAAATGCGTTATGAAGCCATGGATCCAGCGGATTTTCCAGTGGTGGGAGATTTTGTCATGGTGGACCGAAAGGAAGAAACCCATGGATATGCACTGATCCATGAGATTCTCACCAGAAAGAGCCTTTTTGTCCGAAAGGTTGCGGGGAAAAGAAGAGATGCGCAAGCTGTAGCTGCTAATGTGGATACTGTATTCCTCTGTATGGCTCTTAATGAGAACTTCAATCTTAGGAGACTGGAGAGGTATTTTACAGTAGCGCTTGAAAGCGGGGCAGTTCCTGTGATTGTCCTGACCAAGGGAGACCTGGCGGAAAATCTCTCAGAGAAGCTTTCTGAAGTGGAAAGAATTACACTGGGTTATGAGGTCATTGTCACTTCTTCCCTGACGGGAGAAGGGGTGGACAAACTTCGGCCCTATGCGGAGAAAGGCAAGACTGTGGCTTTTCTTGGCTCCTCAGGTGTTGGGAAATCCAGTCTCATCAACAGTCTGCTCGGAAGCTCGGTCATGGAGACCAAGGCTACGGGCTATGAAGATAAGGGAAGACATACGACAACGCACCGGGAGCTGCTGTTATTAGAAGACGGAGGGGCGCTCATAGATACCCCTGGTATGCGTGAACTGGGTATACTGGAAGCGGATTTCTCAAAATCCTTCGAAGACATCTATGCTTTGGCGGAATCCTGCAGATTCAGAGACTGCTCCCATGTGAGTGAGCCCCATTGCGCTGTGAAAAAGGCTGTGGAGGAAGGGGTGCTTCCTGTGGAAAGATATGAGAATTTCCTCAAACTCAGGCAAGAGGTCCCCAGCTATGAAGGCCTGAACTCCAGAGAAATTGAAAAGAAGAAACTGGACCGTATGTTTGGTGGGAAGAAAGAGATGAAGAAGACAAAGGACCAGGTGAAAAAGAAGAATAAGTATGAGTTCCGTGACTGATCACGGAAGTGAAGTGAAGAACCTTTCTGATGGAGAGGTTCTTTCATATTTAGTGGATGATAACTTGCGAAATATCAGTCTGTATGCATTCTTTCCTGCAAATAGTTGAACATTTTTCTGTGTAAAGGTTTAGAGATCCTTGTGCTTTTTCTTGTCCTGGGTTATTATTAGTTTTAATTAAAAAATGAATCCCCTGTATAATCTTGGAGATATGGTCCATAAGTTTCTACCAGACCACCGCAAACGGTCTGACTACGGGAGTGCAAACTGATTCTTCTTCTGGGAGAGTGGACGTATTTCTGTCCATTATTTTTCAGAGAATCAGGATGTATTCTAGCCGTGGTGAAACCACGGTTTTTTTATTTTGAGCGTATGATCCTAAGAACAGAGGGTATGAAAAGAGGAGCATCATCATGGAAGCATTGAAAGAAAAAATAAGGCAGGAAGGAAGAGTTCTGGGAGGATCTGTTTTGAAAGTGGACAGTTTTCTGAATCACCAGCTGGATCCTGAATTTTTAAATGAGATTGGAAAAGCCTTCAAGGAGACGTTTAAAGAGCTGAAGGTGACAAAAATACTGACAGCCGAAGTTTCAGGTATTGCCATCGCGGTCATGGCTGGACTGCACTTCCAAGTTCCTGTGGTATTCGCGAAAAAAACCCAGTCTCTCAATCTGGATCCCGAGACCTATGAAGGTGAAGTCTATTCTTATACAAAGCAGCAGCATTATAAAATCAGAGTTTCCAAAAGGTATCTCAGTAAAGAAGATCAGGTGCTGATCCTGGATGATTTCTTAGCCAATGGGGAAGCGCTTAAGGGGCTTTATCAGATTGTGGAAGCTTCTGGAGCCACGCTTTTAGGCACAGGCGTAGTCATTGAGAAAGGATTCCAGGAAGGGGGCAAGAAGCTCAGGGCCGAAGGAAGAGATATCAGAGCCCTTGCAACCATTTTGTCCATGGATCGTGGAGAGATTACATTTTTATAGATGATACGTTGCTCGCCCCTCTACTGCACTCATAAAGGAGAGATTTATTTTTGGAAAAGAACTTTTATCCGTGGTTCAAACGTGAAGACATCGATGGTTTCTTTGCTCTGTTTCAGAATAACCTGGCAAATTTTGTGCTCATAGCTGTTTCTATGACAGCCATGGGATTTCCGGCCAGCATCGTTTATGGAAAGGTCATTCCTGGCGTTGCCATGTCGGTGCTTTTTGGCAATCTGTATTATGCGAAGCTTGCAGAAAAGCTGGCTTTGAAAGAAAAAAGAAAAGATGTGACTGCTCTTGCCTATGGGGTATCCACTCCAGTGATGTTTATCTATCTTTTTGGCGTGCTTCGTCCTGCCTTAGAGCTTACAGGGGATCCTGAGCTTGCCTGGAAAATTGGGCTAGGTGCCTGCTTTTTTGGTGGTGTCATAGAAGTTCTAGGAAGCTTCATCGGCAAGTTTGTTCATAGGCACCTGCCTAGAGCAGCCATGCTGGGAGCTCTGGCTGGCGTCGCATTTGCCTTCATTGGTGGAGAGATGTTCTTCATGACTTATGAGCTGCCCGTCGCTGGGATGGTGGTTCTAGTCATTATGCTCATTGGTTTTATTGCGAAAAAACCTCTTCCTTTTAAGATTCCTGCTGCACTCTTTGCCATCGTCATCGGGACTTTTCTGGCCTATACTGTGGGTGGTAAGGATATGAGCCAAGTTCGGGAAGGTCTAGGCAGTTTTGGATTCTATCTGCCCATCCCGACCCTTGGACTGTTTGAAGGTATTATTTTCATGGCTAGAGAAATGGCTGGTCTTTTTGCCATACTGCTTCCCATTTCTATCTACAACTTTGTGGAGACCATGAACAATGTGGAAGCCATGGCATCTGCAGGAGACAGATATGATGTGGCAGAGGCTCAGCTGGCAGACGGACTTGGTACCCTCTTTGGTACTTTCTTTGGCGGCGTTTTCCCCACAACCGTTTATATCGCCTCCATCGGGTCCAAATGGATGAATGCAGGAAGAGGATATTCCATCCTCAACGGCTTTGTGTTTTTACTAGCTTCCACCTTTGGTGTGGTGGCTGTGATGGCAAAGATCATTCCCATGGCGGTCATCGCTCCAATCCTTGTATTTGTAGGCATCTCCATGGTAACCCAAGCCTTCGGCACAGTGGAGAAAAAACATTTTCCAGCCGTGGTGATTGCCATGTTCCCTTACTTTGCCAATTATCTCATGACCCGGTTTAATGGAGGAGCAGGCGAAGTTGTGGCAAAGCTTTCCAGCGGCATTGTGCCCCTTGGCCAGGGAGCTATGTTTACTGGTATAGTCTGGGGAGCCATCCTGGTATTTCTCATCGATGGGGAATACAGAAAAGCTTCTGTCACCTCCATTTGTGCAGCACTTCTCACAGCCACCGGATTCATGCATGCACCGAAGCTTGCCTTGTTCTTTGACGCACGCTTTGTCACTGCATATGTGTTGGTAGCGCTTATTTTTGAAGGATACAGACGCTATGATGCCATGATTGTACATCAGAGTGAGCCAATCCGTAAAAAGGCAGATGAGGTCATGCCGGTGGATGTCCTGGCTGCATCAGAGCAGTAAAAACATAAGAAAATATCAGGGTTTTTGGAAGAGCTTTCTTAATAAAGAGAGCTCTTTCTTCCTATGGTATAATGGATGCATGATTAAAAAAGGAAACAGGTGAAGACATGAGTAAAGCACTGATACTTGCGGAAAAGCCATCCGTAGGAAAAGACATCGCCAAAGCGCTGGGACTAAACAGTTCAAAAGATGGTTATATTGAAGGGAAAGACTATATTGTCACCTGGGCCATGGGCCATCTGGTGACTTTGGCTGCCCCTGAAGAATACAAGCCAGAATACAAAGAGTGGAAGATGGAGCTTCTGCCTATGATTCCGGAGAGGATGAAGCTGTCTGTCATAGGAAAGACCAGAAAACAGTATAATACGGTGAAGTTTCTTCTGGACAGAAAAGATGTGACCAGCATCATCATCGCTACCGATGCAGGTCGTGAAGGAGAGCTGGTTGCCCGGTGGATTCTCCAAAAGGCAGGGGCAAGAAAACCCATGAAAAGGCTTTGGATTTCCTCCGTAACAGAAAAAGCCATCCGGGATGGATTTAAAAACCTCAAAGACGCGAAGCTCTATGAGACTCTCTTTTACTCAGCAGAAGCAAGAAGCCAGGCGGACTGGATCGTGGGGATCAATGCCACCAGAGCGCTCACCGTGAAGCATAATGCACAGCTTTCTTTAGGCAGGGTTCAGACACCGACCCTAGCCATGGTGAAGGCAAGAGAAGAAGAAATCAGAGCTTTTATTCCAGTCCCTTTCCATACATTGAAACTCAAAGTACAGGGGCTGACCTTCCATCATGAGGGTGGTAGAATTTTTAAGGAAGAAGAAGCGAAGAAAAAGTATGATCTTCTGCAGAACAAGAACCTTCTCATTTCTGAGGTGACCACTAAAGAAAAAAGAAAAGATGCGCCGCTTCTTTATGATCTGACGGAGCTTCAGAGAGATGCCAGCAATTTCTACGGGTTCAGTCCCAAGGAAACGCTGAACATCATGCAGATGCTCTATGAGCGGCACAAAGTGCTGACGTATCCTAGAACCGACTCCAGATATCTGACGAAGGACCTTCTGGCCACACTGAAAGACCGAGTAAAAGCTTCAGCCGTGGGAGATCTTAGTAAAATCGGCATGGATATCCTTAGAAAAGGCATCAAGGAAAAGAAGAATTTCATCAATGATGCAAAAGTTTCTGACCATCATGCCATCATTCCCACAGAAGAATCTGTGGTGCTTTCGACCCTGACAGACAAAGAGCGTAAAATCTATCTGCTGGTGGTGAAAAGATTCTTATCGGTTCTGATGGATGCCTATGTCTATGAGGAGATGCAGATTCTTGGAGAGTGTGCGGGAGAAAAGTTTAAAGCATCCACAAAAAGAACCCTCCAAGAAGGATACCGGGCTCTTGTGAAGGACGAGGAAGAGGACCTGGAAGAAAGAAGCATTCCATTCAAAAAAGGAGACAAGGTTGCCATTGAAAGGGTGCTCCTTGAAAAAGGACTCACTCAGCCACCGGCCTATTTCACCGATGCCACACTTTTATCCGCCATGGAGAATCCTGGAAAGTATATGGAGACAAAAGACAAGTCTCTTGAAAATATCCTGAAGGAAACCAGCGGACTGGGCACTGTGGCCACAAGAGCCGATATCATTGAAAAGCTCTTTTCTTCCTTTGTTCTTGAGAAGCGGGGCAAAGAGATCCATATCACAGAAAAGGGAAGACAGCTTATAAAGCTTGCGCCGGAAGACCTGACGTCACCGGAGATGACCGCAAGGTGGGAGAAAAAGCTGGAGATGATCCGTGCCGGACAGCTGAAAGAGGAAGCCTTTATCCATGAAATGGAAGAGTACACAAGAAAAGTCATCGGAGAAATCAAAGGCTCCAAGGAAACCTTCAGACACGAGAATCTTTCCAGCCAGAAGTGTCCAGAGTGCGGCAAGAATCTCTTAGAAGTAAAAGGCAAGAAGTCCAATATGCTGGTATGCCAGGACCGGGAGTGCGGCTTCAGAAAGACGCTGTCCACCCAAAGCAACGCCAGATGTCCAGAATGCAAGAAGAAAATGGAGCTTCATGGAGAAGGAGATGGGAAGCACTTCAGGTGCGTCTGCGGCTATAGAGAAAAGCTCACCGCTTTCCAGGCAAGAAGAGAAAAAGAAGGCACTGCCATGAAGAAGGGCGATGTGAAAAAATATCTCAATCAGCTCAACAAGAGTAACGATGAGCCAGTGAATTCCGCTTTAAGCGATGCGCTGAAAGATCTGTTCAAATAGTACATAAAAGGAGCTGCTGTTCATTTGCTTAGTGAACAGCAGCTCCTTTTTAATTAATGGTGCTATGCCGATACTCTGATGGCGTTTTTCCAGTATACTGGCGGAAGACCTTACAGAAATAGTGCTGGTTTTTATACCCTGCTTTTTCTGAAATCTCAAGAACGGAGAGGTCTTTACTGTTTTTCAGAAGACACATGGAGGACTCTATCCGAATCTTTGTGAGATATTCGGAGAAACTTAGACCAGTCTCTTTTTTCAGCATTCTGCTGAGAGAAGAGGTGCTTATGTGGAGAAGATCCGCCAGGCTCTGCAGGGAAAAATCTGAGTTCCCGTAATTGCGGTAGAGAAGCTGAAGGGCTTTTTTCTCCAGGTTTTCATCCGCACTCAACGTGTCCTCCTTCTTTGCATGGTGTTCCTTTATCAGATCATGAAGGGCAGCCTCCAGTGATTGAAGAAGCTTTTCTCGGTCGATGGGCTTCAGAATATAGTCCAGTGCCCGAAGCTTCACGGCCTTCTGGGCATACTGAAATTCGTCATATCCGGAGATGATGATGAACTTCGAATGGATTCCTTGAGTTTGAACATTCTCCATGATCTCGAGGCCTGTCATTCCAGGCATATTGATGTCCATGAGCACCAGATCCGGTTCTTCAAAAAGGATCATCTCATGGGCTTCAAATCCATTGGAGGCAAGACCGATGATGTCAAAATCAGTGCTCGTTTTCTCAATGATGGCTTTCAGTCCGTTTCTAATGATGGCTTCATCGTCGCAGATGAGCAGTTTATACATCGTACATCTTCTCCTTTTTTTCCATGGGCAGTCTGATGGTGACGGTGGTCCCTTCTTGATAAGAACTTTCCACATGAAGGCCATAGGGGCTTCCATAGGTCAACCTTATCCTCTGATGGACATTATGAAGACCATAGCTCACAGGTGCCCGTTTGCCTTCAAAAGCTTCTTCCAGCTGGTTCACCTGTTCTTCTGTCATTCCTACGCCGTTATCCTGGACCTTTAGAAGCAGGTCCCTTCCCTCCAGTTGAGAGAAGATGATGATTTTCCCGTGAGATAGTTTTGGTTTTATCCCATGATAGATGGCATTTTCCACCAGAGGCTGCAGCAGGATTTTTGGAAGAGACATATCATAGAGGGATTCATCCACCTGGATCTCATAGGTGAGAATCTCTTCGTATCTTGCTTTTTGGATATCCAGGTAGCTTCTTACATGCTGGAGTTCCTCACGAAGAGGAATCATCTCTTTTCCTTTACTGAGGGACACCCGGAAGAAGCTGGACAGGGATAAAATGAGCTCTGAAAGATCAGAAGCGTCATATTCAAGTGCCTTCCACTGTAAGGTGTCTAACGTGTTATAGATGAAGTGGGGATTGATCTGAGCCTGGAGAATCTCAAGCTCTCGTTGACGCTTTTCTTTCTGGGTTTCCACCACTTCTTTCATGAGCCTTTTAAGATCCTTCACCATACTGTTGAAATGGCGGGACAAATCGGCAATCTCATCATTGCCTTTTACAGGCAGCTGACTGCTGAAATCCCCCTCCTGTACATGATCCATGGCCACAGACAGGTTTGTGATTCTTCTTGTGATCTGGCTGCTGATGAAAAAAGCCCCTAAGATGCCAGCGCCAAACATGGTGACAAATACTTTGGAGAGGGAAAGACTCAGTGCGGAAGCTTCTTTGTAGAGCTTCTCATTTTCCACCAGCGTGCACAGATACCAGCCTGGACTGGAAGGGATTTCAGCATAGAAAGCATGATGATTCTCATCGATGGCCTTCTGAACCACAGAGGAAGGAGAATCGGAAGGAATAGATTCTCTGATCTTTGTGAGGATCTCTTTTGGATAGCTTTCAGCCCCCATGGTGTACATCATCCCCCGGCGGTCCATGATCATGGTCTTTCCTTCGTAGATGGAGAGATTTCCAGTGATTTCTGTGAGTTTTTTAAGTGAAATAGAGGCAGCCACAAAGCCCTTTTTGCTGCCGTCTTCACCTGAAATGCCGTAGCATAGAACCGTGATGGGGGTCCCATCTGTCTTGGAGGACACCGGTGCACTGAAAAGATAAGGTTTGTCTGTTACGAGCATCTCCTTGAAATAGCTGCGGTCTCTGACGTCTATGGTCTGATTTTCTGTGATGTATTCCAGTCCGCTGAAATCATTAATCCCGAAGGTGCCATACTCGTTTCCGTAGTAGGCATCCATATCACTGCTGAGCTTTGTCACATACTCCTTTAAAGCGGTCTCCTCCATGGCAGTGACGGTGGGAGTCCGGCTGATGGTATGCAGCTCCCGGATCCTTTGGCTGAGCCATCCCGAGACTTCGCTGGCCTTGGAGGACATAAGCTTGAGACTCAGTTCATCGGTGGTCTTCCGGCTGCTCTCATAGCTTCTGTATGAAGTGAAAACAGCAGAAAGGACAAAGGTGCCGGTGAGAATAAGGGTAAAGAGCAGGGTGAATTTCCATTTGAGCTTCATTATTTTCTCCATTTGCATAAAAGTATAAATTCTTGACGGGGAAGTGCAAAGACTGTACGAAAGAATTGTACTACACTGTTAAGGAAATAACAAATAATGATTTTTGGAGGGTTTTATGAGAAAAATTATGGCGATGCTCTTGCTGCTTTCGTTGTCGCTGACTTCTGCGGCTTGTGGAAATGGAGCAAAAGACAGTATTCCAGATGGGACTTTTGAAGGAACTGGCAATGGAAGAGGCGGAGAAATCAAAGTCTCTCTTACCATGAAAGATCAGGAGGTTGCGGACATCGAGGTCCTGGAAAATCAGGAATCCGAAGGGCTTTCTGAAGCCATGAACATGCTGAAAGAAGAGATCATAGCAACCAATAATCTGGATGTGGACGTTGTCTCCGGAGCCACTCTGACTTCTGTGGGGTTCCGTCTGGCAGTTCAGGATGCCTTCAGCAAAACAGGGGCAGACAAATCGCTTCTTCTGAAGAAGGAAAAGCCAGCCCCAGAAAAAAGAGAAGAAAAGTATGATGCGGATGTCATTGTCATTGGTGCAGGTGGCGCAGGACTTACAGCTGCCATCACTGCGGCGGAGAACGGCATGAACGTCATCGTTTTAGAAAAAATGCCCATGGCGGGAGGTAATACTCTCATCTCTGGAGGAGAGTATGCAGCACCAGAGAACTGGGTACAGGAAAAGGAAGCTATAGAAGACAGTGCAGATCTTTTCTATGGGGATATTATGAAGGGCGGAGATGAGGAAAGCAATCCTGCTCTTGCCAGAGTGCTTGCGGACAAAGCCCTGGAGGGAGCCGAGTGGCTTCGGGATGAAGTAGGTATGATCTTTGAAGACTATATGCTGTTCTTTGGTGGCCACTCTGTGGAAAGAAGCCTGGTGCCAAAGAATGCCACAGGGTACGAGATGATCCACAAGCTTACAGAAAAGCTGAAAGAGACTGGATCCCCTCTGCATCTTGAAACAAAAGCCACAGAGCTCATCATGGATGAGAATGGCCGTGTGACTGGGGTGAAAGCGGAGTATCATGGACAGATCATTGAATACACAGCAAAGAAAGGTGTCATCATGGCATCCGGTGGCTTTGGATACAACAAAGAAATGCGTGCCAAGTACAATGAAGAGATGGGAGAAGGATACCTTTCCACAAACTCTGTGGGCAGCATGGGAGATGGCCTTGTTATGGCAGAAAAGATCGGAGCATCCCTGGTGGATATGAGCTTCATCCAGGCTTATCCAACCTGTGACACACAGTCCGGTGCTCTGCTATACGTGGGTGATGTGAGAATGGAAGGACGCTCTATTCTGGTGAACAAGGAAGGAAAGCGTTTTGTGGAGGAGCTGGAAAGAAGAGATGTAATCTCTAAAGCAGTGCTTCAGCAGACCGGTGGTGTTTCCTACATGTTCTGGGATGCGTCTGCCATGGAGGACTCCGGAATGGATGTGAAGCATGCGGCGGAGTACAATGGTCTCATCGCAAGAAAACAGCTGGTGAAAGCAGATACCTTAGAAGAAGCGGCGGCTTTCTTCGAGATTGATGCAGAAGAGCTGAAGAAGACTGTGGAGAACTACAACCAGTATGCAAAGGACGGGAAGGATCTGGAGTTCAACAAAAGAGGCAAACTGGTGCCTTTCGGAGAAGGTCCTTACTACATCATGGTATCCAAGCCAGCCATCCACCATACCATGGGCGGAATCAAGATCAATACAGAAGCTCAGGTGGTAAGCACGGAAGGGAAAGTGATTGAAGGTCTTTTTGCAGCGGGTGAAGTTGTGGGAGATATTCATGGCACCAACAGACTGGGCAGCAATGCCATTGCAGACATCACCGTATTTGGCAGAATTGCCGGTGAGTCTGTCTCAAAATAAATAAAGCCCCTATCCCTCAAGAAGCAGTGCTTCCTGAGATTTAAAAAGCAGCACGCACATTATGTATGGCGTGCTGCTTCTTATTTTTTTAGAAATCCTCAGGATTCTTTTAAGGCAGGGTGGGTATTTATAACGTGAAGACACCTGGGGCCCTGATACCCCTCTGAAAGATCGAGAAATGAGAGGTGAGTAAGGTTCAGGCTGTCCATTGTCACTTCCATGCGCTGGGGCGGATCTTCTTCGTCCAGCCAGAGACTGAAGATCTCCAGGTTCTCCGCTGATGTCAGATTTTTTTTGATATAGCCTAGAAGTGTTTCGGCTCTTTCTTTGCTGTAACGCCACTGTAGTTCCACCACATAGGGGTTCTCAGTAAGTCTGGCAGAGACTTCTGGAAAGCTTATCTCTTCAGGATGCAGTTCCAGGTCTTCCAGATGCTCTTCTGTATCACAAAGAAGAAAGATCTTTTCCTCCGGTTCCATGTCCGGGTTTTCCAGCATGAAGTCTGGAATGTCCATGTTTCTTTCCAGGGCCTCCCGCATGGAGAGGCGTTCCAGGAAAGGGTTTTCGAGTTTTTCAAAGGGATGGTCACTGGCTAAAAACTGGTAACTGCTCATTATCTATCTCCTACTTATTCTCATAGTCTATCAGTTCGGGATTTTTGATGAAGGTTCCTTCCTCATCCTTCAAAAATGGAAGTACAGCGGTCACAGCGGAGAGGTTCAAGGGGCCGTAGATATGGGGGTAGGCTCTACCAAGATTCTCAGGGTCTTCCCAGCGGACCCTTGCTTCAATCTTGTCCTCTTCTAACAGAAGGAGAAGAAGATCCTCTTTGATCTCTTTAAAGTTAGGGGCCACACGGTGGAAGTACTCTATGGGGGAGCAGTGAATGAACCCTTCTGCAGCAAGGCTTTCTGAAGAGTAATACGCATTGTTTTTCACTCTTTCCCAGGTCTCTTTTTTCAGGCAATGAAGAATCATCGTGGTTTTTCCTCCTTATGTGCTTCCTTTTTCAGAAAGCTTACTGCATACTCTGCATAGAGGGCACTTCCATGGAGAAGAACGTCTTCGTCCAGATCAAAATGGTCATTGTGATGGGCAAAATCCGTTCCTTTTTCATGGTTTCCGGAGCCAATGAAGACAAAGCAGCCGGGTTTATGTTCCAGATAGAAGGCGAAGTCTTCCCCGCCCGTGGTTTTTTCCTGAAGAACAATATTCTCTTCTCCCAGAATCCTTGAAGCGGCTTCGTAAGCCAGGGCAGAGGAGGCTTCATCATTCACCACAGGTGGAAGATTATAGGTATATATCATTTCTGCAGAGGCGCCATAGAGAGCTGCAGTGCTTTCCATGACACGTCTCATGCTGGACTCAATGGTCTTTCCGATGTCTTTACTGAAATAACGTATGGTTCCTTCAAGTACAGCTTCACCGGAGATGATGTTAAAGGCTGTGCCGCTGTGGATGGAGCCTACAGAAACCACCAGGGGTTCCATGGGACTATATTCACGGCTCACGATGGTCTGGAAATTCATCACCATGGCAGAAGCCACCACCACTGCATCTACGGTCTGGTGGGGCATGGAACCATGACCGGAAAGCCCTTTGATTCTAATAAGGAAGCGGTCTGTGGCCGCCATGCGCTGCCCGGGCTCCAGAGAGATCTTTCCTGTGGGGAGGTAGGACCAAAGATGTGCGCCGAAGATGTTGTCTGTTTCCTCATACCAGGTACCTGTGTTTATGAGGATTTTTGCGCCATGGCCCGTTTCTTCGGCAGGCTGGAACACAAGGTGCACCGTTCCAGGGAGTTCCTCCATCTGGTCTTTTAAAATCCTGGCAGCTCCGAGCAGGATGGCTGTATGGCCATCATGGCCGCAGGCATGCATTTTTCCATCCATCTGTGATTTATAGGAAACCTCATTTTTTTCCAGGATGTTCAGGGCATCCATATCACTTCGCAAGGCCACTGTTTTTCCGGGTTTCTTTCCTCTGATGGTTGCCACAAGTCCAGTAGGTTCTCCCTGGATATAGGGGATGCCCATGGCATCTAGTTCTCTCATCAGATAAGCAGTGGTTAGAACTTCCTCCAGGGATGTTTCTGGGTGGGCATGCAGGTGACGTCTTGCGCTGATGACATAGTCCCGGTGTTTTTCAATGGATGGGGATAGCTTTCTCATATATTCCTCCTTGGCGTCTGTTTTCTGATAATTCTATCTGAAAGAAGCGGTCTATGTCAATGAATTGAGGTTCAGATTCTAGTGCAGTGCGTACACATTTGTGAACAAGGAAAGGAAAGGTTGAAATTATGGTGAACAATAAGATAGGAAGGTTGAAATATATACCCCCTAGTGGTATATTGGTCATAATAGAATCGAATCATATGGAGGTAATAAAATGAGCATGACTTTTGAGAAGAGAACAGATAAGACATTTGAATATGCCCATGAGGAGCTGAAGAAGAATCTCATGGAGCGGGGCTTTGGTGTCCTGTGGGAGATGAACTTCAAAGATAAGCTGACAGAAAAAGGATTGGCGTTTCATAAGAATTTCCAGGTGATGGAAGTATGTAATCCTCCCAAAGCTAAAATTGTGCTGGATGCCCATCTGGAAGCAGGCTATATGCTTCCCTGCAAAATGGTGGTCTTTGAGAAGGAAGATGGAGTGCACATCGGCATGATGAAACCTACAAAACTTGCAGACATCATGGAAGGCATCGATCTTGGCAATGTGGCTCTGGAAGTGGAGAATATCCTGAAAGAAGCCATCGAGAAAACTGTATAAAAAGCAAAAAAGAAGAAGCCTTTTCCTTTCCAGCTGTTGGAGGAAGCGGCTTCTTCTTTTATACCAGTAGAGAATCGGGAGACTCTTCCATGGTTTCTTTAAGCGGGTCTTTTTGCCGGGCTGATCTTCTTCCCTTTCTGATCCATGATGTACAAATCCGAGATGGTATTGATGGGACAGATGGTACACCAGGTTCTTGGTTTGTAGGTGTAGGACAGAATCAGTCCGATGACTGTAGTAGTGGTCATCATGGAAAAGATCCTGAAGGAAAAATGGGTAAACCAAACGGGAAATCCACTCAGTGTGAAGAGCTGAGGCAGAGATACCGGGATGGGAATGATCAGAAGGAATCTTGGAATCAGCATGGGAGGCATATTCCCTCTAGCCACCTGAATGGTGGACAGGGCAGCGATGCTGAGGCTGACAAAGAAATAAGCAAGGACATAATACTTCAGCTTCCCTTTGATGAAGGAAAGGGGGATGTTCTTGCCCTTCTTTGCCCGCTTTTTTCCAAGGGTCATATAGAGACTTGCTCTAGGACAGTAGCTCTGGCACCAGGTTTTTTTCTTGTCCTTTAGAAGCAGATAGACGGGGAGAGCCATGCAAATAAGGCCCAGCACCGCCAGATGGATGTTCATGAAGGACAGTGCAAAAAAACTTAGGGTACCAAGGTAAAGATATTTATGATTCTTCAAGATGAGTTCCTCTTTCTTTTCTTCTTTTGTGTATTTTTCTGCTAGAATGCGGATCCTAGGAGGGTACCCACTACAGATCCATAAAGAATGGAGCGGATGGGGTTTGAAGAGATGGGACAGGTTCCGTCACATCCGATGAAGTAGTAGTAAAGATAGCCTGCAAGGCCTCCTAGAACAATACCTAAGGCAATTTTCATGGCTCTTTTTTTCCTCCGATCCTGTGGGGTCATCTGTTTCTTTTCCATAAGGTTCTCCTTTTTTAGAAAGAAGAAAAGGATGGCGGTACTGTCATCCTTTCATTCTTTATAGGGGAATGTGGGGTTACAACAATCAAACTAAGATACTTTCTCCATGGTGTTCAGGAATTCCTGAATAGGCTGGTTTCCGAGAAGATCATACTGGTCATTGATGACGATCTTCGGTACACCGGACACATTGTGCTTCATGGACAGTTCACCAAAGGTTTCTGCTTCGATCATTTCTGCCTGAATCATGGGATTCATAAGAGCCATCTTATGAGCCTTCTGCACTGCACCTGGGCAATGTGGGCAGGAGAGGGTGATGAAGACTTTGATGTTGATGGGCTTGTCAATCTTCATGATTCTCTCTTCCAGTTCTTTTGGCAGCTCACTTTCATTTCCAGAGACTTCCAGGAGTGCTGGAATAAAGGAGTTGATTTCGTGTCCTGCTGGGATCCCGTTGAACTTGATGCCTCTGTAGTTCTTGTTGCTGTCTAATAGGACGATGGATGGGACCATTTCTACACCATACTTCTCTGCAAGTTCTGCGTCTTTGTCCAGATCGTATCGCTCCAGATGGATTTTATCGCTGAGCTCTTCCACTTCCTGCATATAGGATAGGGTCTCTTCGCAGGTGGCGCATTCTCCTTCTTTGGTGAAGAGAGCGATGGTCACATCTCCTTTAAGGTCTCCAAAAATTTCTCTCAGCTGGTCCTGGATTTCTTCATTGAACATTTTCATTAGTATTTTCCTCCGTTATATCTTACTTATTTGGTTGCTTTCGTATTTTCATCCGTGGCTGTTCAGGTATTCATTGACACCAAGAGCGGCTTTGGCCCCATCACTGGCGGCAATGACAATCTGTTTGTAGGGGACGGTGGTGACATCTCCTGCAGCAAATACTCCGGGAAGACTGGTTCTGTTTTTCTCATCCACCAGGATTTCACCTCGGTCGTTTAGTTCCAGGAGACTTTTAAAGATGCCTGTATTGGGCAGATGACCGATTTCAATGAAAAGTCCGTCTGCATAAAGCTCTTCTTTTTCTCCGGTCTCTTTATGAAGGACTCGGATGCCCTTCATGGCTGTTTCTCCAAATATCTCTTCAATCTGGGTCTCCAGATGTACTTTGATTTTCGGATCTTCCTTCAGTTTCTCTGTTAAGACCGCATCGGCTCTGAGCTGACTTCTGTGTACTAAGGTCACGGATGTGGCAACCTTTGCCAGATCCAGCGCCGCTTCAACAGCAGAGTTTCCCCCGCCTGCGATGAGGACCTCTTTGCTTTTGAAAAGGGGTGCGTCACAGATGGCGCAGTAGGCAACGCCTTTCCCTGCATAGGTGTCTTCTCCGGGAACACCCAGATGCCTAGGATTGGATCCTGTGGCAATGAGGATGGTTTTTGCTTTAAACATCTCTCCGGAATATAGCGTCAGAAGATGGGTTTCTCCATCTTTTGTATATCCCACCACTTCACTGTCATCTTTGATGGGCACTTCCAGTGTTTCCACATGGCGAAGAAACTCGTCGGCAATGGATTCCCCGCTCATTTCTTTGATGCCCAGGTAGTTGTCTACGACAGAGGTATCCAGAAGGAGCCCTCCTTTTCGCTTGGTGATGATACCGACCTCCAGGCCTTTTCTCTTGGCGTAGAGAGCTGCGTTGAGACCCGCAGGACCTCCGCCGATGACGAGAAGGTCATAGAGGATATCGGGATACAGTTTTTCGGTGTCTTTTGAGACGGTGCCTTTTTTCAGGTCAATCTGAAAAGAAAATGACATGTGCTTGCCTCCTAGTGGTTACTTCTTGTCCCCATAAGGGGACAGAACTTGAATGGTTATGGTATAAAATAGGCATGATATCATGCCTGTCTTTACTTTTCGCATGCAGTGCTAAGAATTTTACAGATACTGGATTCGGAAAGACCCCCAAACAGTGCGCCCAGTTCCTTCAGGGACAGGGTGGAGTTTTTACGGAATCTTAATATGAGATCATTTCGGATCTCCTTTTCTTTCAGAAGCTCCTCCAGGGAAAGTCCTTTTTCCACAGAGACTTCCTTGAGTTTCTCTTGGGCTTCCTCCAGGCTTTCCATACAGTTTCTGCAGGGGGAAGTATTTTCTTTGTCCGCTCTCTTTTCTATGGGAGAGATCCAGTCCAGTTTTAATGGTGCTTCTGTATCATAGGTGCAGTAGCTGTTCCAAAGGGAGCCTGGGATGCCATTTTTGTGGAGACGTTTCACCACGTCTTCCGCATCTTCCGTATCTTTGAGCAGCTCGCTTTTATAACGGTCTTTGAAAAGCGGTTCCTTCTGATCTTTATACATGGCATAGCCGATGTTGATGCTTTTCATCACTTTGGACATATCCGCACCATTCAGATCCATGACAAGGTGGTACTGGTTGTCTGACAAGAGACAGTAGGCATAAAGCTTGAACTGGAACTGCGTCTGAGCTTTCTTTAGAATCTCCAGAAACTCTGTCCTGTCTTCCTCTTTTTCAAAAAGCAGTTTTTGACCACCGCCGGACTGGGTGATGTGGAATGTGCCGTAAGGGTCCTTGATTCGTGCTTTTCTCGCCACTTCATTCACCTGCCTTCTGGTACTATCCTATCACAGTAAAAAATAAAATTCAAGTACCGTCCCCATAATTTTTTGCTTTTTTATGATCATAGGCATAGATAGAAGTGTAGTAGTGGATTTATTAAGTGAGGAGGAATGCATATGAGACATCCGAAAGTATATCTTTCACCCAGCAAGCAGCCCCATAACATTTACGCCACGGGAAACACCAACGAGGAAAAGGAAATGGTGGAGGTGTCCAGACTTTTGAAGAGAGTTTTAGAAGAGGAGTATGGCATTGAGACGGTGCTTTCAGATCTTTCGCTGGACATTGGCAGGAATGGAAGACCCAAGGAGGCTAGAGACAAGGGCTGCAGTATTTATCTGGCCATCCATTCCAATGCGGGGGGATCTGGGAAAGCAAAAGGGGCAGTCGCGCTTTTTCATCCAGCTTCAAAAGACTCAAAAGTACTGGGGAGAATATTGGTGGAGGAGCTGAATGGCATCTGCCCCTATGAAAGCAACCGGTCTGAGCCGCTTGTGGATGGCATAAGAGCTTTTCAGGGGAAAGGGTTTGGTGAAATCAGAACCCCCTATGAGTACGGTCTCACGCCGGTACTCATGGAGACGAACTTTCATGATCATATGGACATTGCGAAATGGATGACTGGAAGCAAAGAGGCCATAGCAAAAAGCTACGGAAGAGCCCTGGCGAAATTTCTTCAGGTGGGAAAAAAGGCGGGTCATGATCCAATCAAAGATCCTGTAAACCAAGGTGCAGATGAGAGCGCACTCTACAGAGTTCAGGTGGGGGCTTTCCGTAAGATTGAAAATGCGGAGGAACTGAAAGCCAAGCTTTGGAGTCTAGGTTTTGAAGGATTCATCAGCTGCAGATAAGGATTTCTGTTCGAGTTTAAGACAATAGCAGTGACTTTCTAGAGAAGAAGGGAAAAGGCTTAACTTTTCATGAAAGTACTTCGATAATAGGATAGGATGGGCGAAGAGAAGAAGTGTGATGCTTTTTCGAAGGTGATAAAAACCGTAGAGATGGTATAAAGCAAATTAAACGAAAAGAAATCGGAGAGAATTATGGAAGATATAACAAATATTGAGCGGCTGAAAGCAAGACAAAAGAGAGTAAAGCTCCTGGTATTCATGGGAGTGTCACTGATACTTACCATGTTCCTTTTCAGCATGATGATGATTACCATCCATAAAATACAGGGAACAGGCAGAGTCATCAATTATACCGGACTGGTTCGAGGGGCAAGCTAGAGGCTCATCAAGAAAGAGTTTACAGGAATTCGGGGTGATGCTGATATGGCTCGACTGGATGAGATCATGGGTGGGTTGACCCATGGAGAAAGCACTTATAATATTACGTCCATCACGAATGAATATTATCGGGAGAAACTGGAAGTTTTAGTATCAGGATGGGACGCACTGAAAAAAAACATCCTGATTTACCGGGAGAATCCGATGACGGAGCCTCTTCTTTATGAAAAAAGCGAGCTGTTCTTTACCCATGCGGATCAAGCTGTGGATGCAGCCGAAAGCTATTCAGAAAACATTGCTTCCAGGCTTTTGACCTACGAAATTTTTCTGATCCTCATGCTCAGCATGATATTAGTAGTCCTTTGTATACAGATCTTTGGAGAAATCAAACTGAATAAGAAGCTCAATGTCATTGCGTATATAGATGTAAATACAGGTCTGCCGAACAGCAGAAGCTGCGAACATGAGCTTTCCAAAGGGGAGATCCTTGGTGAAAAAGAAGCGGTCTGCTGTTTTATGTTTGATCTCAACAATCTTAAAGAAGTGAATGACACGTTAGGACACAGTTATGGAGATCTTCTCATTTCAAGCTTTGCAACCATCCTTCGGCGTGCTGCGCCAAAGGGGATGTTTGTGGGAAGAATTGCTGGTGATGAGTTTATGGGGATTCTACGCAATACAACGGAGGAAGAAATCAATGCTTTCGCAGAGGCTTTAAAAGCCGAACAGATTGCATTGGAGAGTAATCCTACGAACTATTCCATCAGCATCAGCTATGCTCTCGGGTATGCTTTTTCCAAGGAATATCAGAACAGCAGTCTGAGAAAACTGCTGGAAGTTGCGGATATGGAAATGTACAAGGACAAAAAACGCTGTAAAGAGACAAAAAAAGCTTAGGTTCAGTAGAATAACTAAAAAAACGCATAAAAAAAACTCTTCTGGTGTAGGGAAGAGTTTTTTTTTCATGTATGCGTTAGGGAGATACATATGAAAATAGGCTTGTTGGCGACCTATTTGTTAATACTTTAACATTTTTTCGTGCAAATGTAAAGAGCTAACCAAGAAAAAAACCTGAAATACTGAGGGTTATTCTATATCATTGTATTCCATTGAGATTAGAACATAAAATACACAGGATGAAAACGTTATTTTATTAACAAAATATTTTTCGGTATCGGAACAGAACTCGAACTTCACAAAACAGTAATATTTTTTGAGTATGATGTAAAGAAACAGTTCCAGATTGTACTTGAATCAATAAAGGAGAGTAATCAGATGGCTCATATAGATCAAAAAATGAATAGACTGGCTTTGGAGAAATCGCCCTATCTCAGACATCATGCGATGAATCCCGTGGACTGGTATCCCTGGGGAGAAGAAGCTTTTGAGAAAGCAAGGAAAGAAGATAAACCGATTTTTCTTTCCATCGGATATGCTTCCTGTCACTGGTGTCATGTGATGGAAAGGGAGTCCTTTGAAGATCTGGAAGTGGCTGAGGTGCTGAACCGCTATTTTGTCTCTGTGAAGGTAGATAAGGAAGAACGGCCGGATGTGGATCACGTCCATATGAGTTTCTGCCAGGCCATGACGGGGGATGGGGGCTGGCCCATGACCCTTATTCTGACACCGGAGAGAAAGCCCTTCTTTGCAGCCACCTATCTGCCGAAAGAAACCAAAGGTCAGCATATGGGTCTTCTGGAAGTCCTTGCGAGGATTTCAGCCCTGTGGCTGCAGGAAAAAGAAAGAGTGCTTTCTTCCGCGGACTTTGCTGTGGAAGCAGTGCTTTCAGTGCAGAAAGAGAGGAAAGAAGGAGATCTGGATGATGAAATCCAGAAGAAGGCCTTTGCTTCTCTGATTACCATTTATGATGAGCATCAGGGTGGATTTTTTCAAGCTCCAAAGTTCCCGCTGACCCATCACCTTTATTATCTGCTGTGGTTCTACAAAACAACAGGTGAGGAGAAGGCTCTGGATATGCTGGAAAAAAGTCTCATCAGTATGTATAAGGGCGGACTTTTTGATCATGTGGGCGGCGGGTTTTACCGGTATGCAGTGGATGCAAGATGGCTCATCCCGCATTTTGAAAAGATGCTCTATGACAATGCTCTTCTTTCGAGGGTATATCTTTCTGCTTATGTGATTACAGGAAGAGAGCTGTATAAGAAGGTTTCTGTTAGAACACTGGATTTTCTTCTGGAGCATATGAAAGATAGAGAAGGAGGCTTTTACTCCTCCATGGATGCGGACAGTGAAGGAGAAGAAGGCAAGTTCTATCTGTTTGAAAAGGAGGAACTGCTGTCTCTCCTTGGAGAAGAAAAAGGAAAGGAGTTTGCAAGGTTCTATGGTGTGGAGGAGAAAGGCATGTTCGAAGGAAAGAATATCTTAAACCTCTATGAGAAACCACTGGGTGATCTTCTGGAGGAGGAGCCAGAGACCATCATGGAGTCCAGAAAGAAGGTCTTGATGTACAGAGAAAAACGGGTGCATCCTGCAATGGATGACAAGATTTTATCGTCCTGGAATGGTATGATGCTGGAGACTTTGGCTTTAGCAGGAAGGATATTGGAAGAGAGGCGGTATACTGATGCTGCCAATGATCTTGTGCTCTTCCTAGAACAGAAGATGACCGATGAGAAAGGGATTCTTCACGGCGTATATCGGGAAGGGCTAGGGGAGACAGAAGCATTTCTTGACGGCTATGTTCATGTTCTTCATGGTCTTCTGGCGCTCTATGAGAATACTCTGGATCTTAGGCACCTGTCCATGGGTAAAAAGCTGGGAGATCAGATCATTGAAAGGTTTTTCAATGGAAAGGTGTTTCAGCTGAGCGGGAAATATCATGAGAGCCTGAGCATCCCAGCAGAAGAGATTTATGACTCCGCTACACCGTCAGGAAACTCGGAGGCAGTCCGCGCCATGGCAAGGCTATACAGCTTCACAGGAGAAGAGCGGTATCTTCAAGTGATGGAGAAGGTATTTATGGAACTTTCTGGTGAAATCATAGAAAACCCCAAAGGGTTTACAGGAATCCTTCCCTCCTATTGTGTATGGAAGCATGGACCAAGGGAAATCGTCCTCTCTGGGAAGAGAGAAGACCCGGTTTTTCAGGAGATGCTGAGAATCCTACAGAAGAGAGATCTCACTGGCATCACTTTGGCGGTTCATGATCCACAGGAGAAAGAAGAATCAGAAAAAATCTTCTCTTTTATACGAGAAACAGAAGAGGGAACTGCATCCGTGTTCTTCTGCAAAGACCACAGCTGCAGTCTTCCTGTGGAGACAATTGAAGAGCTTCTAGAATCGCTCATGAAGGTCTAATGGTCCTTTTCTAGAGTAGACTTAATATCAAGGTAATAAAGAAGGCTCTGTTTTCCCCCTCTGCAAATGGGAAAACAGAGCCTATCATTTTTTTAATCAGCGGTTTTCCTCCATGGGGATTGGAACCAGTATGGGTTCTCGCAGTGTTTTTAAGGGACCATCTGCCACGTCAAAATACAGAACATCTCCAATCACGTCCTGGAAACTGTAGCTGTATGTCTTGTTGTTCAGATCTTCCGTATAACTGGTATAGAGTGCCTGCTGTATCTTCTTATTTCCATCCCTTGTGGATCTGAACGGTAGGGAGTGATAATTTTCAGAAGTATGGAAAGTGATGGTGGTAACATTATCTTCTGTGGTGATGTTTTTCAGTAAGATTCCATAAGGATTATCTTCCAATGTTTTCTCTTCCAGATTCACTTTCAGTGGTTTTCTGTCTTTTGGCACCATGGTATAGGAGTGGATTTTCAAAAGTCTCTCTTTTGGCACTTTGAAGTAATTGTCTTGAATCCGCATGGTGATGGTGGTTTTTCCATCAGGACTGTCCTCATACTGTGTCAGATATCCAGTGGTATTCAGTGGAGTCAGTACACCGTCATTATAGAAATCCATCGACATTGTGATATCCATGGTGTTGCTGTTCTTGATGCTGTAAGTGAAAAGAGACGTGGTGGGATATTGGGTGAGTTTTTCCAGAAGAATCTCCTGATCTTCAATCCATACTGTTTGATTCAGTTCATAAATCTTGGGATCCTTAGGGGGTTCTAGAGACAGATCATAAGAAAAATGATACTCAGCAAGTGTTTTGCGGATGCTGTCCTCATGAGAGGATTTTGTAAGAGTCACTTCCACTGTCAGGTTTCTTGGCATGGCCACTTCTGCAAAATCTATATTCAGCTGACTCAGATGACTTGTTTCCTCAGATTCCTCAAGATATCCAAGGGAACTGGAATATGAGAGGTATCCTTTGTCAATGACCTTTCCAGTGTCACGATCGGTGATTTTCTCCCTGGAAATCATCACATCTTCATTGTCGTTCTTTAAAAAATCAGATGGCACATCAAAGAAAAGAATGAGATTTCTCTCGTCTGAAATGACATAGGGAAGGGATAATGTCAGGTCCTCATCGGTGTCTTTCAGATTCACATACTGGATGTGATCATTTTCCACTGCACTTTTCAGTGAAGTGTTGTACATGACATATTCTGTGAGTTTATTGAGGATTGGAACATCCTTTAGAGACCTGGCAAAAGCGATGTTGTTATTGACCAAAATAACAAAGAGCATGGCTGCAGTGAAGCTTGGCATTGTGGTGAAAAGAATTCGCTTTTGTCTTCTCTCTTTTTTCAGCCTTTTTTCAAGCCTCTCTGTGCTTTGATAGAGTGCATCAGGATACTCTTTGGATGAGGAGATGGCTTTTGCGAACTGTTCTTTATTTTTTCTCATAGGATAAATCTCCTTTCTCATCGGAAAGTTCAATTCTAAGAAGTTCCAGAGCTTTTCTTGTATGAGACGAAACGGTGCCTTCTGGGAGGCTCAGGATCTCCCCGGTTTCCTTAATGGTAAAACCTGCAAAATAACGAAGAATGATGACTTGCTGCTGCACTTCCTGTAGAGAAGAGATGGCAGCCTTTGTGGACAGTGAGATGACATTGTCTTCCATACCCTGCTCTGGAAGGGTATCGGTATAGTGGACCTTCTTGTCCTTTTTGAGGATTCTCAGACATTCATGAATAAGAATCCGGGTGAGATAGGTTTTTGTGAAGTCTGGTTCTTTGATGGAATCTCTGTTTTTATAGCCCAAATAGATGGCTTCATCCACTGCATCCAAGGCCATGGACTCACTGCCAAGGTATCCGTAGGCCATACGGTAGAGGACTTCCCTGTATTCTTCTGTGAGTTTTCCATAGGTGTCCGGATCCAGTTTCTTTTTTGTAAATATACCCATACTTCGCCTCCTTTACCCATTAGAGTGTTTAGACGTGGTTTTCCATGAGAAAAAATAAAAAAATTATATTATTTTTTTGAAATCTGATTTCAGTATATCTAAGATGAAGAAAAATCACAAAACGTGTTATGAAAATGATAAAAGATGCTGCTTAAAAAGAAAGCAGCATCATAATTTCAATTTAGGCTAAGGCTCTAAGGGCATATAGACCGTGATTTTATTTTGAATGAGGTAGACGTTGATGGCCCCATAATCCTCATCTCGATAAGCTTCTTTGTTGTCTTCCAAGATCTTCCGTAGGCTGTTGCCAGGAAAAAGTCTTCTCTTTCCCTGATAAAGAGCTTTCATTTCTTTTTCCAAGGTTGTTACTCGGTAATTATTTCTATCTACGATCTGATAGGCATTTTCTTTGATTTTCATGACCAGTTCCTGCATTTCAGAGAAGTTCTCTGGCTCTTTTTCTGTCAGTTCTTCTGTAAGATCTTTTCCGTTGTGGTCAACAATGATATAGTCCTTATCAAAGTTAAAGGTGCTGTTTTCCTTGTTGAAAATGGCAAAAAGCTTCGCTCTTATCTCCTCTGGAGGCTCTGCATTATAGGTTAAGCTGCTTTCATAAATAGGAAGAGAATGGCTTCCTTCCAGCACAATATTTCTTGTGTAGGGGGTTTCTTCTTTTTTGCATCCTGAGATCAGAAGCAACAGAAAAAGCAGCAAGGTCAGTGTGCGAATTCTCTTCATATGCAGGAACCTCCTCTACAGTGTTTCAATGGTATCTTTATTATAAGGCATTTGTGAGAAACCAGTACACAAAATAAAGTACGAGGAGGATGGCTGCAATCCCTATGAGTTTATCTATCCTTCGTTTTCTTTTCTGAGCAGCATAGGTGAAATCTACATGGTCTCTTTTGGATTCATCAGGAAGATCCATCCGATTCTTTTCTCTTCGGCTGAAGTCTTGAATTTCAGCTTGTGCTTTCGCCCTGTCGTTGAGGTTCCGGTTGAAGTCATGATTAAAGCTCATTTAGTGATTCTCCTTTCTCATTTCAGGAAGCGATGGTTTTTCAGGTACATCCACATAGAATACAAGTGGTTTTTCAAGATAGGTTTCGTATCCTTGCAGACCCCATTGTTTTATGGTGATTTGTCCCGATAGTTTTTTATCTGCAATTAGGCCCTCGATGAAAAATAGATCAGCATTGCCGCTGGAAGACTTTTGATCAAATCTATGCGAATCACCTGATTCATCTATATATTCGTTCCAGAACACGCCGAAGGAAACGCCATTGGGCTTGATCTTTGGTGTGAACTTGAAAAGAAGCTCTGTGCGGTTATCTCTTCGGTTGACCCGTATCAGCTCCACTTCTTTCACTTTATTTACGAGTGTCTGATTTTCCAAATCTATGGTGATGTTCTCGGACGCTCTTGGCATGAGGTTTGCACCAAGAACAGTAATTTTGAGTCTTTTTGTTCCTTCTTTGTCCACATTGCCATAGCCGGTGGTAAATTGTCCAGTCTTCTCGTTATAATAGCCAGTCATCAAAGATTCTGAAAGTAGAACCCCAGTATCTGCATCTTCTACTTTGCCTAAGAGCTGCTTGATTCTATATTGAGACAGGTCCTTCTGTTTCCAGAGAAGGGTTTGGCCTAAGAGACTGTTCTCAATGGACTCCAGTTCCATGGGCACATCAAAAAGAGAGAAGGAATGCTTCAAAGGCACGTTGTTTACACTCTTGGCATTTTTCAGAGGGATTTCAAAGTGGAAATCACCCAGATCAAGAACCTCCGTAATTTCTATTTTCTGATCGAATGTCCTTCTCTGTACTTCAATGTGAATCCTCATACCAAGATTTTCGGGTAAGGTTTCCTCTGAATCTGGAGGAAGAGCGCCATTCAGCGATAGATATCTGTTGTCTTCCTCAAAACTGCCGGCAAACTGGTAACTGGCAGGGTGGAAAAATTCACTGATGTTTTTGTTGGTTCGAGCGTCGTAAGCTTCTAGTACCTTTAGTTCAATCAGATCATGGTCATTAAGAGTGATTCCTTCCGGAAACTGAAAATATAGAATGAGTCGTTTCGCGTCGGACAGAACATACTGAAGGTGCACCTCGGATTTTTCATTGGACAGAATCATACCAATTTCCTGGACAGCATCCTTACTTTCATCTTCAAATCTGAAGACTTCCAGAAGCTCCGATAATAAGGGGACAGACTTCATGTTTTGAGCAAAAGAAAGTGTGCTGTTGGCACTGTAGAAGAGAAAAAGAAGTACTCCTATGAAAGATAAGGAGAAACTTTTTGCTCTTTTTATCCGAAGATGAGTCTTGTATCTTTCTAGAGTTCTTTCTTCTATCCGGTTTAGAGATAGTGGAATTTCAATGCTGTTCTCTGCGGAGCTTTTCAGCCTATGCTCAACAGTTCTCATAAAGACTCCCTCCTTCCTCTTTTGTGAGATCTTCTTTTAGAAGTGACAGTGCTTTTTTGGTTCTGGTAGCTACGGTGCCTTGCGGGATAGATAAGAGTTCAGCTGTATCTTTCACGGTTAAGTCTCCGTAGTAGCGCAGAAGGATGATTTCTTTCAGTTCCTCTGGTAGTGCTTCCACACTCATCTGGAGTGCTAAGTCTGTCTCTTGATAAGGAGATACTGTATCAGGAACCTCTTCACTGACCACAAGTCTACTCCGTTCTCTTAGGATTCTCTTACATTCATTGATGAGGATTCTTATGAGCCATGTTTTCATATATTCTTCTTTTTTCAGCTTTCTAAGATGCACAAGCCCAAGGAAGATGGATTCATCTACCGCTTCCAGAGCATCCTTTTCATGCCTGAGATAGCCAAAGGCAATCTTGTACAGATATATCTTTTCATTGGTGACCATAGCAAGGAATTGGTCTTTTTTTCTGTTCTTATTCTGAAAAATCCCCAAAGAATCATCTCCCCTTTGTCTATTAGAGTGGCAACTGTATGTTTTTTATTTCGAGTCAGGTTATTAATTTTATTCAGCTATGGACCCTTTTACCAACATGATAAAGGAAGGATAGAAAAGTGTATAGATATAAAATAGGAGTAGCTTATAATAACAGATGTTATGAACTTTGAAGTAGTTCGATGAATATGCGTTTTGAGCTGTCAAAATAATAAATATATGTGACTGGATTCAAAACATCAAGAAAAATTCAGAAAAAATGAATTGTAATTCCATGTTGAAGTTGTATAATTAGTAATCGTTGAAAACAAATGTAAAGCCAAGAAATGGTTCCTACTATCTAAATTAGAAATGAGTTTCGAATTGAATAATCATTCAGGATTAAAGGTTTTCGGTACAGTTTATGTATTTCGTGAACATTGTTTCTGAATACTTAAGGAACCTTGAATCTATTCTTAAACTGCTTGTGAAAACGACCACTGGCAGGTGTATTTTGGTATAGTTAAGCTGAGAATGTAAGGAATGACTTACGTGGGGTGAAAAGTATGGACAATCTGATTAAAAAACTTACACAGAACAAATGGACACTGCCGCTTCTTCTTGGAGCGATTCTATATGGAAAGTCGCTGTTTTTGCTGGTGACACTTTATGATGCCAGTGCAAGGGTATTCATGATGAGTCTTCTTAGCATTGCGCCTATTTTAGTGATTGTGTCTTTTTCGTTCCTCTTTGAGGGCAGGAAAAAATTATGGTACTTTTTCTTTGTCAATGTAGGGTATTCCATTCTGTTCTATGCAGATATGACTTATTTTGACGGACTGAACAGACTGTTCAGTTTCTATGTGCTGTATCTGAAGAACATCAGCCCAGAGTTTGCAGCAAGCACCAGTGAGTACTTTATGAACCTCAATTTCCTGGTTTTTGTGGATCTCCCCTTTGTGCTCTATATGCTGCTGAAATCAAAAAAGGTCATCGGAAAGTCTGTTCGTCAAAAAAACAGAGAACTCCGCATGAAAAGGTGGGGACTGTTTGGTACTGCCTTCGCACTGAGCTTTATGCTCATGGTGACGCAGTTCATGACGGTAAGAAAGACCGCTGGTATTGAAAATTACGAAAACCATGCCTTATTATTGTCCCCAGTGGGCAATCATATGGTCAACCTGGCTACATTTATCAGAGACAGTGTGAAAAAGCTCAACGAAGAGGAAATTGTCTCCATTGAAGACTGGTATGAAGAGAATGCATCCCACTTTAATGTAGCGGATGAATATAAAGACCTGAAAGGACTTCTGGCTGGAAAGAATCTCATCGTGGTTCATTTCGAATCGCTGGAAAGCTTTGCACTGGACTACACCTGGCAGGGACAGGAAATTACACCGAACCTCAATAAACTGATAAAAAACAGCATCAATTTCACCAATGTGAGAGAGCAGATTCAGGAAGGTGTCAGTTCCGATGCGGAGCTTATGTTCAACACTGGTCTGTATCCTACCCAGAAGGGCAGCGCATTTATGAGCTATGGAGAAAATGAATATTTCGGTCTTCCAAAGCTCTTGAAGAATGAAGGATACAACACAACAGCCATTCATGGCGATATGGCAGCTTTCTGGAACAGAGACATCGTATATCCCAATATCGGTATTGAGCGTTATGTGGATGAGGAGCTTTTCGAAGACAAACGATACAGTGGACTTGGTATTTTGGATGAGTCTCTCTTTAAACAGTCCGTAAAGGAAATAGAAAGATCTGCTCATCCTTACTACTCCTATGTCATGACTGTGACCTCCCATACACCGTTCACCATAGAGGAAGAACACAGATACCTGGGTATCCCTTGGGACAACCATGATGCTGGATACTTAGAAAGCATCCACTATACCGATCATTATCTGGGTGAGTTCTATAAAGAGCTGGAAGAAAAGGGAGAGCTGGACAATACAGCGCTCATCGTTTTTGGAGACCACGAAGGTGTTCATAAGTATCATGACTCCAACTTGCCTGACAACGAGAAGAAGCTTCCGTTCTTTATCCATATTCCTGGCATGGAAGAAATGGAAATTGATACATTAGGTGGACAAGTGGATATGCTGCCTACCATTCTCTATCTTCTAGGGGTGGAGGAAGATCTATATACCGACAAAGTCATGGGCAGCAACCTCTTCAGAGAAGGAGAGGGCTCTGTGGTCATGGCCACAGGAGAAGTCCTTGGCGATCCCAAAGATTACGACCATCTCTTCAACGCCCCCTATGTATCCAACCTCATCATTACAGGAGACTACTTCAGAGCTGCTGAGAAAGATGTGGATGTTACCCCAAATACACAGATGGTGGAAGAAGAAAAGAATAAATCCCATTAATCATAACGTCCTCCGGACCTTGAATTGACGGAAGACGATGAAATATAGAGAGCGTATGCCGGCTGCCTTTAAGGTGCCGAAGCATACGCTCTTTTTAGCTTATATCAGTATTCCATTGGAATCTCAATGCCGTACTGCTCTTTGGTGACCTTCTGATAGACAGCCAGAAGATCCTCTTTTCCAGTGAGCTTCAGGATGAAGAAGGACCGGAAGAGAGAAGACATATAGTTTTTGTTTTTGAGATGATACTCTGCAATCCCTTTTCTGTAATAGAGCGAATTGAGTCCATGGGTGGTTTCTTTCTCCAGACAGTAAGCCAGTGCTTCGTCTGCCACAAGAAGTACCTTTTTATGGGCATCTTCCAGATGATAGTTGTAGCAGATGTTGGTGTAGATCTTCACAAGAAGAAACATTTGGTAGGGTGTTGGTGCCCCCTTTTTCAGTCTTTCCAAAATGAAATAAAGAATTTTCGTGCTGAGTGAAATCTCTTTCTCTTCGGCCAAAAGAATGGCGAAGAGAAGCAGTATACGCAGTTCTATAAAGCTGTACTTGTAGGTCATGAACTGCAGAATATTGAAGGAAGGCTGAGTCAGGCGCAACGCATCCAGAAGAATGTTCTTGGCATCTGTTTTATCGCTTTCAAAACGTGAATGATAAAGTGCTGCGCCTCTAATGAGGAGCAGAAGCTGGATGACTTCATTGGGGTTGATAAAAACAAGATCTTTATTCTCCTTGAAGCTGTCACGGATTTCTTTTTCCAGGGCCCGCATTTTTTCATCGTTATAGGTGGTGATGATATCGTCCAGAGCATCATAGTATTCTGTGAGCATCTTATGAGAACGGCTTTCTTTCAGAAGCTCCAGCAAATCTTCTTTATAGAGACTGGAAAGAAGTTCCAGGGTCTCATATCTTGGTATGACCTCTCCTTTTTCAATTCTACGCAGAGTATCCGAGCTGATGCCGCTTTGCTTTTCCAGTTCCCGCTGACTGTATCCCAAATCTCTCCGGAGTTCTTTCAGTTTGTCGCCAAAAGCCTCCAAGTTATAACTGATGAACATAGTGCACCTCCAAATCCATATCACTACTTTTATTTTAATGATGTGCTTTGCCTTTGTATATCTTACAGTGCTAAAATTTGTGTTTTTTCAGAATTTCTTTTCTGTGTCTTGGAAAAAACTGAACAGTACTGTTCAATTTAATTTGCAGTAAAATTTCGCAATTGTTTTCTTAAAGAACAGAAAAAGAACGATATTGGATTATGTTTAGCAGGTATTAAACATCGGGGTCATTTATTCATGAAAAAACCTGCTAAAACCCTTGAAATCCAGAAGAAGTGCGTGTTTTTTTCTTTCAATTATCTCCTATAGTGTAGGTAACAAAGTATACCAATAAAAGGAGTGTTACGGAATGAAAAAGACAATCGCTAAAATACTCATGGGAGTAATGCTGGCCTCGCTGCTCTTTTCGGTGAATACTTACGCTGGCGAAAATGATATTCCTAGAATGTTCAGCATTATGAGAGTTGAGGTAAGAAAGTAGGTATGGCTCAGATCATGATCTTTCGACCTATGAGGCAGCAGGAACTTTAGTGTAAGAAGCTGCTGGCTTATGGAAGAACCTGCAGCAGAACAACTGGTGTCTACGTGTATCTTAGTCAGAAAGGAGTCGTATTCTATTGGATGATGTGTATCTAGAACAGATTCTCATGAATCAGGAACTGAATCAAGCTCTTTACAGAAAGGGTTCCTTGCTTCTGTGCTATTTTCTGGAAGGAGAAATGATTTTTGAGGAAGTGATCCTTTCCAGCCGTGAAATGATGATTGTAAGGCGCAGGGAGCGTTCATCCCAACGCCTGATGAAACAGTATGAACATTTGTTTTACGTGTCCAGGACCGCCATCAGAGAAGAAAAATTCATGGAATTTCTGGAGCACAGCCACCCCACTTATGATAATGCCCTCGTCATCTAAGTCATAGAAGATCCTCTCTTCTTTTGATTGTTGACCCAAAGGAGAATCACTGGCAAGCAGATTCACGCCAGTGATTCTCTTTTTTTTGAGTAAATGAATGGTGAGCTGGCATTGTAACAAAATTGGAAATTCTACGGGGTGGGGTTTGACCTTCTTCATGATTTCGGTTACACTGATTGTATACATTGTATACCATGAATACAATTCAAGGGGGTTTATCATGAATTTATTTTCACTAGAAGGAAAAGTAGCCATTGTGACTGGAGCTAGAACTGGCCTCGGGCAAGGGATCGCAGTGGCGCTGGCGAAGGCTGGAGCAGATATTGTAGGGGTTGGTTCTACTTCCTTAACGGAAACTGAGGAACTGGTAAAAATGGAAGGCAGGAAGTTTTTGGGTATACAGGCTGATCTTACAAAGACTGAGCCCATTCCAGGCATTTTAAGCAAAGTGATAGAAGAGTTTGGACAGGTTGACATCCTTGTGAACAACGCAGGAATTATTCGTAGAGAAGATGCCATTCAATTTACAGAAAAAGATTGGGATGATGTGATGAACATCAATCTGAAGACCGTGTTCTTCCTTTCCCAGGCTTGTGCAAAAGAGTTCATCAGACAAGGCACTGGGGGTAAAATCATCAACATCGCCTCCATGCTTTCTTTCCAGGGAGGAATCCGTGTGCCATCCTATACCTCAAGCAAATCCGGCATCAAGGGACTCACTATGGCTATGGCCAATGAGTGGGCAAAACACGGCATCCATGTCAATGCCATTGCACCAGGCTATATGGCGACAGACAACACCGATGCACTGAGGAAGGATGAGAAGAGAAACGAGGAAATTCTAGGAAGAATTCCGCAAGGCAGATGGGGTACGCCAGAAGATATGGCGGGTCCATGTATCTTCCTGGCTTCGGAGGCATCCTCCTACATGAATGGATTTACCATGGCTGTAGATGGTGGCTGGCTGGCCAGATAGAAAGAGAACTGTCACATAACATATCGCAAATGAAAGATTTTAGGAGGAACAATATTATGAAACTTGAAACAAGATACGCAACACATCCCCAGGATTCCATGCTGTATACCACAGAAGAGCTTCGAAGCCATTATCTCATTGAAGAGGTGTTCGTGAAGGACGAAGCAAATTTTGTATACTCACATAATGACCGCATCATCGCAGGTGGCATTTTGCCTGTGGACAGCAAAGTGGAGCTTGGAAGCACCAAAGAACTGGGTACAAAGTTTTTCTTTGAAAGAAGAGAAGCTGGAGTCATCAATGTAGGGGGACCTGGAAAGGTTCTTCTTGACGGAAAAGTCTTCACCATGGAGAATAGTGATGGACTATACATTGGTATGGGCACAGAAGAAGTGGTCTTTGAAAGTGTGGATGTAAATAATCCTGCAAAGTTCTATTTCAACAGCGCTCCAGCTCATCATGCTTACAGCACAAGGCTCATCACCTTGGCGGATACGAAGAAAGTGCATCTTGGCAGCGACGAGAACCTCAACAAGAGAACCATCAATCAGTACGTACATCCAGATGTCTGTGAGAGCTGTCAGCTGGTCATGGGCATGACAAGTTTTGAAGCGGGCAGTGTGTGGAACACCATGCCATGTCACACCCATGAAAGAAGAATGGAAGTGTATTTCTACTTCAATCTGAAGGAAGAAGACAGAGTTTTCCATATGATGGGTGAGCCACAGGAAACGAGACACATCATCATGAAAAATGAGCAGGCTGTGATTTCTCCCAGCTGGTCCATCCACAGCGGTGTGGCCACTGGAAAGTACACCTTCATCTGGGGCATGTGTGGAGAAAATATTGAGTTTACCGATATGGACCATGTGGCCATGGCGGATCTAAGATAGGGGAATATACTTCCCTTATCAGAAGGGATGAATTTTATGAAAGACAAAAACAGTATGTTCAAACTGAACACCATGGGGGATGATGTCTACGAGGAAATGAAAAAAGACATTCTGAACCTTCGCATGAAGCCGGGCACTCCAGTGACAGAGCAAGGCATCTGCGAAAAGTACGGGATTTCAAGAACGCCCAGCAGGCATGTGCTTCAAAGACTGAGAGACGACGGTCTCATCCATTCCATTCCCTACAAAGCAAGTTTTGTATCACTTCTTGATTTCAAAAAGATCGAACAGATTATTTTCATGCGCTGTGCCATCGAGGAAAAAGTGATGAAAGAAGCCATGAAGAAGAAAAATGACAAGTTTCTCAAAGAACTGAAAAGAAGCCTGAGAAACCAGGAAGATCTTCTGTCAGAGGAGTTCACACCGGAAGAGTTCTATGCCATGGATGCGGAGTTTCATGCCATCTGGTTCCGCTTCACGGGTAAAGAGTTCGTCTGGGAAGAAATCGAGAAGATGCTGGTGCACTATAAAAGATTCCGCATGCTGGATATCGTGGTGGTGCAGGATTTCCAAACAATCTATGAGGAACATGTGGAATTTGTTCAGATCATGGAACAGGGAACTGAAGACCTGGTAGGGAATAAGATTGCAAAACATCTTTATGGCGGAATCAATCGGCTGGGAGACAAAATTCATGGAGAGTACAAAGAGTACTTCAGGGAAAATGAGTCATAGAGCCAAAAAATGAGATAAATCAAAGAAGAAGGTGGACCTTTTCGATGAAGGTCTGCCTTTGTCACGGGGAGAGAAGTCTCTCATGTAGAAAGAAATAGAAAGAACGGGGATAATTGAGTTCATGGATAAACAGAATTTTTATACGAGACTGGATCAGAAAGACCGCTCTGTTTTGAATGCGGTGTTTTATGTGTTTTTTGTCAACGGCATCTTTGCCATGATCATGGGATCGCTTTTGCCTATGATCAGTTTGGAGTACAATCTGTCAGATACACTTAGTGGATCACTGATTTCTGCCCATTCTGTGGGGAATCTCATTTCAGGGTTCGTTGCAGGAGTGCTTCCTATGTATCTTGGCAGAAAAAGATCCATAGTATTTTTATCTTCCTTTGTGACCTTGGGATTCACGTTGATGATTTTTACAGGAAGTCCGCTTCTTCTTCTTTTGGCTTTTCTTTTCACGGGAATCAGCCGAGGGAGTGTCAGTAACTTCAACAATACCATGGTCAATGAAGTGTCCAACAGCAGCCCTTCTGCTCTAAGTTTCCTTCACAGCGTCTTTGCTGTGGGAGCCATTCTTGCGCCAATCCTTGCGATGGTTTCCACAAAAATCCTGGGCAATGACGGCTGGAGACTGAGCGCGGTCATCATCATTATCCTTACCAGTCTTTCCCTTTTCTTCTTCTCCAGAATGGAGATGCAGGAGAAAGTGCAGGTGAAAGGTAAAGGAGCGGGGTATGATTTCTTGAAATCCCGAGTGTTTTGGATTCATGCAGGGATACTGTTTTTCTACCTTGCTGGAGAAGCTACCATCAACGGATGGATTGTGAAGTACTTTGTGGATGCGAAGATCATGACTATCGGCTATGCCCAGTTTCTTGCATCGATGCTGTGGCTGGCAGTTCTCATTGGCAGAATCACGGTCAGTTATTTCGGTGACCGAATCAGGAAGGAAACCATCCTTCTTGTGACCACCACAAGTACAGTGCTTTTCTACTTTCTTTTGCTTGCGACGAGAAACGTAACTGTGATTACCATAGCCATTTTTGGCATTGGGCTGTCCATGGCGGGAATCTATCCCACGACAGTTTCAAAGGTGGGCAAAACCATTAAAGATTATCCCATGGCCATGGGAGTGCTTCTGGTGCTTGGAGGTGTAGGAGCCATTGTGATGCCAATCCTCACCGGAGCCCTTTCGGATGCCTTTGGTATTTTTGCGGGGATGAGTGCCATTGTAGTGGTGCTGATTCTCATGATGGTCCTGGTGATGTTCTCTCTTTTGGAAGGGAAAAAACGGGAAAAAGCAGCATAATACTTAGAATTTAGATCAATAGAAATAGAAGAACCAGCGTGAAGCATAAGGTATGCGTCCACTGGTTCTTTTTTATGGAATTTTTCAATCTGCTTAATTTTTCTCGATGATTTTACTGTGCATCACTATCCTATATGCTTTTCACGAAAAAGAAGTTCACATTTTGCACTATTTTATGCTGTTTAGATATTAACATTCATAAGAAGTCTCCGATATGTTGAGTGTATGAGTGTTTTTACATCCAGATGAAGCAAGATATGACAGGAGGAGAGGACAGCACAGTTCTTTTGCTTTCTAAGGATTGGGGATCTTTAGAAAACAAAAGAAGGAAGATTTAAAGAAGAAGCTTTTTTGGAAAAAGAACAGCAACAAAGCATTTGGGGAGGAAGAGCCCCAAAATAACTGTAGTGAGGGACTATTGTATGAAGATTCGAGGTAAACTGATTCTAAGTTTTACAGCACTGGTGGCATTTCTTGCCATCAGCTTAGGGATTGTCTCAAGCATCACCGCATCGGATGTGCTTGAAACCCAAGCGGAGCTGAACTTATCCTACAAGGCCATCGAAGGAGCTAAGCTCATCGAAAGTAAAATGGAGACCCAGAGGCTGGCTCTTCAGGTACTGGCAGAGATGGACCAGATGAAGTCCATGGGGCTGGCTGAGATGTTCACGCTCATCAGCAGACAGATCGTGAAAATGGAGTTTGATGATATCTCTGTTATTTTGCCCAACGGCACACTGAACTATAAGGACAAAAAAGTGATTCAGTTGGAAAAAGAGGATCCTGCTCTTAAAGTGTTTGAGGGAGAACCAGTTTCCTACTTTGGTATGAGTCCAGCCACCGGAGAGCCTGTGCTTATCTACGCAGTGCCAATCTATCAGAATACAAGAATTGTAGGAGGGCTCCTAGGCAGGTACCAGGGAGTTTCTTTAAGCGATCTCAGCGATGCAATCACCTACGGTAAAGACGGATATGCTTATATTGTCAATGCAGAAGGCGTCATCATCGCGCATAAGGATCGGGAAAAAGTGCGAAGTCAGTTCAATCCAATCAAAGAAGCGGAGAAAGACCCATCTGTACAATCCACCAAAGAACTGTTCGAGAAAATCCTGAAGAATAAAGCAGGAGTTGATACCTATACTTATGAAAACATTGCCAGATATGGAGCTTTTGCTCCCATCAAAGGCACAGACTGGACTTTGGTGGTCACAGCCACGGAGGATTATGTGTTCTCCGGAGCAAAAGAGATCCAGAAAAACATTTCTTTTGTAGCATTAGGCATGCTGATTCTTGGTGCGGTGTTCACATACTTCATCGGCTCCAGCATTGTGAAGCCAATTAAGCCTGTGGTGGAGAAGGCCAAAGTTCTTGCGAATCTCGATCTTCGGGAAAATCTTCCTGAAAAATCCTTGAAGTCCAAGGATGAGATGGGGGATATCAGTAGAGCCCTGCAGCAGATCATCGACAGTTTCCGGGATGTCCTAAGTAAAGTGGATCATTCCTCCCAGGATGTGGCGGCTTCTTCCAAGCAGCTTCAGGCCAGTGCGGATCAGTCTGCGGTAACTGCTGAAGAGGTATCCAAGACCGTAGAGGAAATCGCAAGAGGAGCTCAGGAGCAGGCAGCCAATACAGAAGATGGCTCTCAGAAAGCACTGTCTCTTGGTGAAAGTATTGAAGTCAACAACAAGTTCCTCATCCAGCTCAGTGAATCCAATGAGCAGGTGGCGGAGATTGTAAATATTGGTATGAATGAAATGGAGAAGCTTTCAGGGATTACCAAGGAGAGCACGGAGTCAGTAAAAGAAATCGCATCCATCATCGATCTGACCCATAAGAGTGCAGCAAATATAGGACAAGCCAGCTCCATGATCTCAAGCATCGCAGACCAGACCAACCTTCTGGCTCTGAATGCCGCCATTGAAGCAGCAAGAGCAGGAGATGCAGGTCGGGGTTTTGCAGTGGTCGCTGAAGAAATCAGAAAACTTGCGGAGCAGTCTGCCCGTTCCACAAAGGCCATTGACATGACGGTTTCAGAGCTTCAGAAAAATGCGGAGAATGCGGTGAGAACCATGGAAAGAGTGGTAAACATCACCAGTGAGCAGTCCGGTTCAGTATCCTCCAGTATGGATATGTTTGGGGCTATTGAATCTGCTACTAAGTTCTCCATGGAGTATACCGAGCATCTTAATGAGTCCGGCAGAGTGATGATGGAAATGAAAGAAGCCATCATGGATGCCCTTCAGAATCTTACCGCGATTTCCGAGGAGAACTCTGCGGCCACAGAGGAAGCTTCCGCTTCTATGGAGGAGCAGTCCGCTTCCATTCAGGAGATTGCCAGTGCTTCTGAGAATCTTGCAAGGCTTTCTGAAGAACTGAGAAGAATCATCAGCCAGTTCCAGATGTAGAACGGATCCACCCAAAGCGAAGTGAACTGACTTCTTCTCTTTGGGTGTTTTTCATACAACAAAACAGACAGAAAGGGGAATAAAACATGATTTCGTGGAAAGAGGACTATGAAGTTGGGATAGACATCGTGGACAGCCAGCATAAGGAGCTTTTTATCATTGCGGGAAAGGCCTTTGACCTTCTTAAAAATGAGTTTGTCACAGATAAATATGATGCCATGGTGGAGATTTTGGAAGAACTCAAGGATTATGCAGCGTTTCATTTCGAAACCGAAGAAAAATACCTGGAAGAGACAGGATTCAAGAAGCTTTTCTCTCACAAGATGGAGCATGCGGCATTTCTTCAGGAAATCCAGGGGATAGATCTGGAGGAACTTGATGAGAATCAGGAAGAGCATATGATGAGAATTCTTCAGTTTATCGTGAATTGGATTGATCGCCATATATTGGAGAAGGATCAGCAGTTTGCAGTGAACTAGACTCATAAAATCAAGAAAAGATAAGGAAAGGATGAGATTGTTCTTCTTTTAGAAGAGAAAGAGGGGGGACAGATGAGGATTGAAGCCATGTCATGGGCGGAAGCCATTGAAAAAGCTGCGGAAGAGATGAAGCTGCCAAAGGATGGCCTTACAGTTAAAGAGATTTCCAAGCCAGAGAAGAAAATCATGGGGCTGAAGAAGATTCCTGGGGTATATGAGATTCTTCCAAAGGGAATAGAAAAGGAAGAAATCAAAGAGAGAGAGGATGTGAATGGGACCGTTGAAGTGAGAAATGGCCAAGTGCTGGTGACGGATCCAAAAGGAAAGGGACTGGATGCCTCACTATTTATTCATGAGGATCAGCTGATCGTAAATATCAATGGTGAACCAGTCACAGGAAACCGGACCCTAAAGTCACAAGATGTCATTGAAGTGAGTTTCGAGCATTTGCTTCCAGAAGTTCATTTTCAGGTGGAGCCTAGTGAGTCCATGCTGGAGGCTTATGTGGAAATCAGAAGAAAGAGTGGAAAAAGGTACAGATTGAAAAATCTGGAGAAAACATCCAGAGCATCTCTGCAGCTGGAATATGATGCACTTGCTCCTGACCCTATCGATCCGGAGCAAGTGCGTAAAGCTCTCGAGAATTATGGTGTCCTTCCGGAGTTTATTCTGGAAGATGCAGTAAAGAAAGCCTGCGAAAGTAAAGATAGCGGAAAGTTTCTGGTTGCCAAGGGAAAACCTCCTGTGGAAAGCAGAAAGACAGACATCGACTACTGCAGTGAGATTTTTGTCAAAGAGATCACGAGAGGGCTGGAGCCTGTGGTGATGAAAGGCACAAAACTGGCAGAAAAGAATGGGGAAGCAGTGGAAGGAATTCCTGGAGTGGATGTCAAAGGAGCAGAAATAAAAGTCCAAAAGGTAAAGGATGAGGAACTGAAAGCAGCCGAAGGAGCTTTCCTTGATGGGAATGCTGTTTATGCTGAAAGAGATGGACGGCCATATTTAAAGAAAGGTGAGATTGGAGTGGTGCCGCTTCTCACTGTGGTGGGAGATCTTGATAAAGACACAGAGGACATCGACTTTGACGGTGATGTGGTGGTAAAGGGCAATGTTCAGGACCACATGGTCATTCGTGCCACAGGCAATATTTCCATCATTGGTTCAGTGTACCATTCTGAGCTTTATGCGGAGCAGAACATCGAAGTCCAGGGGAAAGTCATTGGGGGCACGTTAAGAGCTGGGGATGAGAATGCGGTGTTCCAGACCCTTTTACCCATTGTGGAGAAAGTGATTCTTGTCGCAGAAGCCATGTTCACTGGTCTCCAGCTGACGGAAGGAAGAACGGTTCAGGACATCATGGACAATATCAGCAAAGGAAAGGAAGAGATAGAAGTTCTTTTTCAGGAGATCAAGCAGATAGAGGAGATTTTCACACCACATCAGATGCAAGTGGTGGAAGAGATTGAGAAAAAGTTTGCTTATGTCTTCAAGGAAATCAGGCTGCTTCATAAAGAGGGATTTATAGAACTCAACACACTTTATGAAAGACTTCTTTCTATGGCGGAAATGATGAGGGAAGAACTTCTCGATGCAAGACTGATTAAGGTGTACTATGCTCAGAACGCAACGCTGAAATCTAGTGGCGATGTGGAGATTACAGGAGACGGGAGTTACCAGTCCAGCATCGTGGCAGGGAGTGAAATCAGGTTCACGAAGTTTGCCAGTGTGGTCAAGGGAGGGACTCTGCTTGCAGGAAGATACATCAAAGCGGGGATTGTTGGAACGCCCAGTGAGATTCAGACTTTTCTTAAAGTCCTTGATCGAGAGGGAGACATTACAGGCAGATTCTATAAGGGAACGACGCTGATGAGAAAAGATGAGCTGAAGGAATATGGGGCAATTTTAAAGTAATTAGGGGGAATTAAGTTGAAACGAGGCAATCAGATCAAGGGGCTAGGGATGCTGCTTATAATACTGGGAGCACAGGTTGGTGCTTATACTTTGGATCAGGGTCTGCCAGGGGCGCTGATTTTGGGCGCTGTATCAGGAGCTCTCGTTCTTTTTCTCTATTTCTATGGAGAAAGAAGAAAAGAAAGAGAAGAAAACAAAGATAAACCCACAGAGGGAAATCAGCTCAGCGAGAAGCTTCTTCTCATTTCTGAGGATTTGGGCTTTGACTCTCAGGAACTGTTGTGGCTGACGAAGGAAAATATGAAGACCTTTCAGTCTTTGGCAGAGATTTCCTATGAAATTGACCGCTACAGTGAGCAGAATGCTGCCAGCAGCGAGGAGATCAATGCCAGTGTCAATGAGCTGGTGGCAACGTCCACGGAGCTTAATGAAAAGGTGCTTCTCATAGACAAAGACAGTGAGAAATCCATGGACCTTCTTACAAAGAACCAGAAGACCATGGAAGAAATCAGGGTATTCATTGAGCATCTAGGGACGTTAGTTGCAGCTGCGGAAGGAAATAATGGGGAGCTTCAAAGATCCTCTGAGAAAATCCATGAGATTGTGGATTATATCCGTAAGATTTCAAGCCAGACCAATCTTCTAGCACTGAACGCAGCCATAGAAGCTGCCAGAGCAGGAGAAGCGGGAAGAGGGTTTGCAGTGGTAGCCAGTGAAATCAGAAAACTTGCAGAGCAGACTGATGAAGCCATCACGGTGATTGAAGAGGTCACCCGGACGATACTTCTGAAGATTGAAGCTACGCGAAACGCCATGGATGAAATCGGCGGGAAAATGGCTGATGCGGACAAGGTGGTTCTGGAGTCAGGAAAGGCCATCACTGAGATTGGTGGCGCTTTGAAGGAAGTCCGAAGCAATATGGAGGTGCTGACCAAGGTGTCTGACGGGCAGAAGAACACCACCATGGAGATTGAGAAGGCTGTGGAGGATGTAACGAAGGCTGTGGAAGAAACGCATATGATTACGACAAAATCCATAGCGCTTGTGGATGCTCAAACAAAGAAGAATGAGGAGATGCTGTCCTACAGCCAGAAAATCAGTGAAGTGGCAGGAACACTTCAGGAAGAAGCGGTCTCATTGAAGGGAGAGAAGGAGATCATCTTCGGTGTGAATCCTTTCATCTCACCAAAGGAAATCAGAAAAATGTATGTACCGATTCTGGAAAGAGTTGCCGCCTCCATGGGATATAAAGCTAGAACCATCATTGTAAAGAATTATGAAGCCTTGGCCGAAGCAGCGGAGAATGGCATCATGGACATTGGTTGGTTTTCCCCTTTTGCCTATGTGGCAGCTAGGGAGAAAGCGGGAGTTTTACCAGTGGTGACACCGAAAGTCAGTGGAAAAGCTTCCTACAACGGTTATATCATCACAAGAAGAGATGGAGCGGTGAAGTCTATGATGGATTTGAAAGGCATGACCTTCGGTTATGTGGACGAAAAAAGCGCTTCAGGATATTTATATGTCAGAGACAGCATCCGGAAAGAAAAGATGGATCCCGATAGGGTTTTTGCGAAAGTTCTGCTTCTTGGAAATCATGACAATGTCATCGATGCGGTGCTGCGTGGAGAGATTGATGCCGGGGCCACCTATAATGAAGCTTTTGAAGCAGCAGCGAGTAAAGGGTTTGATGTGAGCAAGCTTTCCATCATCAGCAAGACGGAGGATATTCCTAAGGATGTGCTGGCAGCAAGAAAGGATTTTCCGGAAGATCTTCTCGAAGAGCTGAAAAAGAGATTTGTGGATTTTTCCAACTATGAGGGTATTGAAACGAAGGTTCAGGGATTCATTGAATCTTCCGATACCATGTATGATGTCATAAGAAATCTGGATCAGTGAAAAATGGAAGGGTGCCCTGAAACATGGCTTTCAGGGCTGTCTTTTTTCATCAGTCTGTTCCATTCTTTGAAAAGTGATATCTATTTCAACACATTTATGGGAAGAAAATTCCACCTATGCATTAAATGAAAAGCAAAAATGTCGATATAGACAATATCAAATATTTTATGGGAGAACGGATTCTATGAAACAAGTGATCATATTCAATAACTGTGAACAGAATTTTGCGCTGGAGCTGGAGAGAATTGAGCGCATCATCGAGTACTCAAAACCTAAAAAACTTCCAGAAACAGCAGACTATATTCTGGGAGTAATACAGTACAATGAGAAGGTTCTGCCCATCATTGACCTGAACAGAAGGCTATATGGAGTTCCTGAAGAAATCGGAAATCACAGTAAAATCATTGTGATTCTCTGGAAGGGAACACATCTGGGACTTGTGGTGGATGAAATCCTTGGCATCAAGACCGTGGAAGACAGCGCCTATGAGGAAGCAGCCATGGGAGAAGAGAGTATATCTTCAGAATACATCAAGGGTTTCCTGAAAATCGGGGAAGACATCATCATTGTCATGGATACAGACAAACTCTTCAGCTTTGTGCAGTCCAGAGAACTTCTGGATCTGGAGGAAGAGGAAGAGGACGAGGAAGAAGACGAAGAATATGAAGATGAGGAAGAACTGGAGGACGAGGAAGAATAGCTGAAAACGAAGGGTTTGGTAAGGTGAACAGTATTTTGGAAGAGCAAATGAAGGTTGGCATTGCTGACTATAAAATCGGGACATCCCCTCAGAAACTCATCACACTTGGGCTGGGTTCCTGCGTGGGCATTGCCCTTTATGACAAAGTGAAAAAAGTCGGTGGACTCAGCCATATCATGCTTCCAGACAGCACAGCCTTTCATCGGGATGTGAAGGACGAGAAGTTTGCGGATACGGCTATTCCGAAAATGATCCGGGAACTTTGCGGCGGCAGCCTGAGCACAAGAAATCTTGTGGCGAAAATTGCAGGTGGTGCCAGCATGTTCAAGTTCCCTGATAAAAAAATGACCAGTGACATAGGCAGAAGAAATGTGGAAGCAGTGGAAAAGGTGCTGAGTGAACTTGGTATTCCCATCCTTGCCAGCCATACTGGAGGGTCTATGGGGAGAACCATGGTGGTGGATCTGGAGACGTTCTTAGTGGATATCAGAACTGCCAGCAAAAGCATTACGGTGCTGTAAACGGAGGAAGAAAGATGCAAGTAAGACTCATGGTGGTAGACGACTCGGCTTTCATGAGAAAGATCGTTTCAGATGCTGCATCCAAGGTGACAGGGGTCACCGTTGTGGGGACCGCAAGAAATGGCTTAGATGCCATTGAGAATATTGAAAGATACCGCCCGAACATCATCACCATGGATGTGGAAATGCCGAAGATGAACGGTATTGAGGCGCTGAAAATCATAAAAAGAGACCATCCGGAAATCGAGGTGATCATGCTTTCCTCCCATTCCAAAGAAGGAAGTCTTGTGACCATGGAGGCTCTGGAACTGGGAGCGCTTGATTTTATTGAAAAATCATCGGATCGTGGAGATCTGAGTTTTCTGACCAGTCAGCTGGAGTCAAAGCTTCTTATGGCGGAGGTGCTGACAAAGCCCAGAGAAGTTAAAGAGAAGGTGAAGGAAACAGTTCTTCACAGGAGAGAGCCTTTTTCTGCAGGCGGTTTTGACTATAGAAAAGTAAAAGCAGTGGTTCTTGGAGCGTCTACGGGGGGACCAAAAGTTCTGTTCCAGATTGTAAGAAAGATGCCAAAAGAACTGAATCTTCCGGTGTTTATTGTCCAACATATGCCGAAGGGATTCACCAAGTCTTTTGCCGAGCGTATGGACGGAGATTCAGCTTTGCATGTGGTGGAAGCAGAAGATGGGATGTCAGTAGAAAACAATACGGTCTATGTGGCTCCTGGAGATTTCCACATGGTGGTGGAGTCCGGGAAGATCAGGCTCCATCAGAAACCAAAGCTTCATGGCGTAAGACCGGCAGCAGACTTTCTCATGGAATCTGTTGCCAGAAGTTATGGCGGGCATGTTCTTGCCGTGATTCTGACCGGTATGGGTAAAGATGGGGCTGCGGGACTTATGTCCATCAAAGAAGCTGGTGGGTATGTTCTTGCCCAGAACAGGGAGACCTGCGTGGTCTATGGCATGCCTGGATATGCCGTCTCTTCCGGAGTGGTGGATGAGGTCCTTTCTCCAGAGGACATTTCAGAAAGAATAGTAAGGATTGTGAGGTGAAATCATGGAGATGGAACTGGACTATGATTTTTTTAAAGAATGGGTGAAGAAGAAGCTGAAGATTGATCTTCATGCTTACAAGGAAAAGCAGCTGCACAGGCGTATTGCTACAGTGATGAACAGTGCGGGTGTCTCTGATCTTCGGAGCTACGCTGCACTCATCGAGAAAGACCAGCAGGTCCGGCAGGTGTTTCTCGACTACATCACGATAAATGTGACGGAGTTCTATAGAAACAAGGAAATTTTCGAAGAGTTTGAGACGGCGTTAAGAGAGATTCTTGTGCCCCGTTTCAAGAATCTCAAAATCTGGAGTGCTGCCTGCTCCATTGGAGCCGAGCCCTATAGCGTCTCCATGATTATGGAACGGAACCAGATCAGAAACAGCAGCATCCTTGCTACGGATATTGATGATACCATTTTGAGAAAAGCGAAGGAAGCCAAGTACCGGGAAACAGAACTGAAGAATGTGGCTCCATCTGAGCTCACCAGTTTCTTTGAGAAAAATGGAAATGAATTTATTCTCTCTGATGCCATCAAAAAAAGAGTGCAGTTCAAAAAACATGATCTTCTTCTGGATCCATATGAGAAGAATTTCCATGCGGTCATCTGCAGGAATGTCACCATCTATTTTAAAAATGAAGCCAAAAATGAAGTCTACAAAAAGATCAATGAATCTCTTGAAAAAGGCGGCATCTTCTTTACAGGGGCCACTGAAGCTATATATAATCCGTCCAGTTTCGGATTTAGAAAGCTTTCCACCTTTTTGTATGAGAAAGTATAAGGAGGAATGACAAGTTCATGGATGATACACAAAAGTACAGGGAACTGTTTTTTGAGGAAACAGATGAGTACCTTCAAAGTCTGAATGAAAATCTTCTAGTATTGGAAAAGGACACAGAAAGCCCGGGCATCATCGATGAGATCTTCCGGTCTGCCCATACTTTGAAGGGGATGGCGGCGACCATGGGGTACACCACCATGACGGAGCTCACCCACAATATGGAAAATGTGCTGGATCTTTTCAAAACGGGAAAACTGAAGGTATCCAGTGAAGCAGTCAGTGTGATTTTTGCCTGCCTGGACAAGCTTCAGGAGATTGTAGAAGACCTGCGGGCAGATCATTATCCAGACTATGATATATCAGAACTGCTGTATGATCTTTCGAGCCTCACAAATCCAGATACAGTGGAGAAGATTCAGGTGGAAGAAATCGGAGAAACTGTGTTGGAAGCCAAAGAAGGCATGGACCATGATGCCGTGTCCGAAGTGGATGCTTCTGTTCTTCGACAGGCATACGAAAAAGGCTTCAGAGCCTACAGCATCCTTGTAAAGGTCATGGAGAGCTGCATGCTGAAAGGTGCCAGAGCGTATCTTGTGGTGAATAAACTGGAGCAAAGGGGAGAAATCATTGCCACGAACCCTGGTGTGGAAGAAATGGAGGAAGGGAACTTCGACCGGATTTTCAAACTTCTATATGTGTCCATGAGTGAAAGGGAAGAAGTCCTGGAAGCTGTGGAAAATGTGGCGGAAATCGAAGAGGTGCTGGTGAAGGAAGTAAGGGAAGAGGATCTTCCAGATGTGTTCTCTGTGCCTGCACTTATTTTGGAAGAAAAGTCCGAGGTTGAAATCGAAGAGCCTCAAAAGCCTGTAAAGAGAACGAGGGTTACCAAGAAAGCGAAGGAACCCAAAGAAGTGAAACCGAAAAAGGTGAAGGAGCCTGTGAAGGCGAAGGAACCTGTGAAAGCAAAGGCGGAAGAGAAGCATACAGCACCTCATGCCAACCAGTCCATTCGTGTGGACCTTTCAAGGCTGGATAATTTCATGAACTTGGTATCAGAGCTGGTCATCTATAGAACAAGATTGGAAGAGCTCAGCACGCAGTATAAAGCTACTGAAATCAATGAGCCTCTGGAGCAGGTGGCAAGGATCACCTCAGATCTTCAGGACCTGGTGCTGAAAATCCGAATGCAGCCGGTGAATGTGGTCTTCAACCGCTTTCCAAGAATGATTCGGGATCTCACCAAGGAGCTGGAGAAAGAAATGGATCTCATCATTGAAGGTGAAGAGACAGAGCTCGACAGAACTGTAGTGTCCGAACTGGGAGAGCCACTGGTGCATCTCATCAGAAATGCAGCGGATCATGGCATCGAGTCAGCAGAGGAAAGAATAGAAAAAGGGAAGGATCCAAAGGGAACCATTCATCTGTCTGCGTATCAGGAAGGCAACAAGGTGGTCATCAAAGTCAGCGATGACGGGAAAGGCATCGATCCGGAGAAAATTAGAGAGAGTGCCATGAGAAAGGGTATTCCAACAGAAGGGCTGTCCAAGGCGGAGCTAATCAATCTCATTTTCAATCCGGGCTTCTCCACCAACACTGAGGTGACGAGCATTTCCGGACGGGGTGTGGGTATGGATGTGGTGCGCTCTAAAATCACCTCTTTGGGAGGCAGCATTGATGTATTGTCCGAGGTGGACCATGGTACAAATTTTGTCATCAAGCTTCCTCTGACCTTGTCCATCATTCAAGCCCTCATGGTGCATGTGGGCAGTGAAACCTTTGCTCTTCCACTGGGGATCATCGAAAAAGTAGTGAAAGTGCTTCCTGGGGACATCAAAGACTCCCATAATGGAGAAGTTTATGTCTACAGAGAAAAAGTTATTCCAGTTCTCCGGGTGAATGAGGCCCTGTCACTCCGATCAGAGACCACAAACCAGCACATCATTCTGGTGAACATCGGGGGCAGACAGTATGGTCTGGTGGTGGATGAACTCATCGGTCAGCAGGAGATTGTCATTAAGAAGCTCAGTGGCTCTTTAAGTAAAATGAAAGAATATCTAGGAGCGGCCATCTTAGGGAATGGAGATATCACCCTCATTTTGGATGTGGGGAACCTGGTTTCCGGAAAGGAGGAGTCTTTTGAATAAAAGCTTGTACTCTTCTCTTCAGCTGGATGTGCTGAAGGAACTGGCCAATATCGGTGGGGGAAATGCGGCCACAGCCATCTCCCAGTTGGTGGGAAAATTTGTCAATATGAATGTTCCAACCATAGATATTTTGGATTATAATGACATTTATGAGAAGATCATGGCAGAAGATACAGAAGTGGTCGCCGTGTCCATGAGCGTTATGGGCATGGAAAGCGGGAATTTCCTCTTTGTGACTACCCCGAAGAATGCCGAAATTCTGGTAAGGATGATGATGCCGGAAGGAGTTCAGCTCAGCGATGAACTGGAATACTCGGCCATCAGCGAGCTGGTGAATATTGTTGTCACCTCTTATTTGAATGCCCTGTCGAGAATGCTCGACCTGTCCTTAATCTCATCGGTGCCCGCCCTTACGGTGGACATGTTCGGAGCCATTTTAAGCTATGCTTATATGGAAAGTGAACAGTACGATGACCAGGTGATGATCATTAAAAATGAGTTTACCTACGATGGAGCCAAGGTGGAATCCTCCTTGTACTTCATCCCGAAGCCAGGGGTTCTGGATTCTTTATTTAAAAAAATTGGAGTGTAACGAAGGGAGATATACCATGTCAAAGAGAATTATGATTGTGGACGATGCTATTTTTATGAGGATGAAACTGAAAGATATCCTGGAGAAGAACGGTTATGAAGTGGTTGCCGAAGCACAGAACGGTGCAGATGCCATAGAAAAATACAGAGCTGAAAGACCTGACATTGTAACCATGGACATCACCATGCCAGAGATGGATGGCATTGAAGCGCTAAAAGGCATTAAAAGAATAGATCCATCCGCGAAGGTTATCATGTGCAGTGCCATGGGACAGCAGGCAATGGTGATGGAAGCGATTCAGTCAGGAGCACTGGACTTCATCGTGAAGCCTTTTGAGACCGACCGAGTCATTGATTCCATACAGAAAGCCAGCAAGTAGGGCGTATTATGGAGAAACAGATTATTGTTTTTACCTTAGGTGAAAAGCATTATGCCGTAAATTCAGACCAGGTGGAGGAAATCAGCAAGATGATGGATTCCACTGTGGTGCCCAATGCGCCAAAGCATATCCGAGGACTCATCAATCTCCGAGGAAATGTGGTGGCACTTGTGAATCTTTCAGAGCTTCTGCGTCTGAAAGAAAAAGAATGCTATAATAATATCGTGATTATGAACAAGGAAGATGAAAAAATAGGGATTCTGGTTACAGAAGTGAAGGAAGTCCTGAAAATACAAGACGAAGATATTGAGAAGGTATCCGGAGATGGCAAAAATGGTGTTGTAGGCATCATTCAGCTGGGTGGAAATCTTGTGAATTACATCGATCTGGAACGCATTATTTCGTAAATGAGGGATGAACTTGAAACAGGTACTATCACAACAGGAAATAGATTCTTTGCTGAATGCGCTCAATACGGGAGAAATCAATCCGGAGGAGATGAAGCAGGAGGAGGAGAAAAATAAAGTCAGAGCTTACGACTTCAGAAGGCCTATTAAGCTTTCTAAAGAATATGTCAATACGCTCTACATGATTTTTGAAACCTTCGCCAAAAGCGCATCAAACGTACTGTCCACCATGGTGAGAACGAACATCAATATAACGCTTGGTGCCGTGGAACAGGTGAGTTTTGATGAGTTTGTCCACTCCATACCAAACCCCACCATCATGGGGGTATTCCATACACTCCCTTTGAATGGAAATCAGATTATGGAGATTAATCCGCAGTTTGGCATCCAGATCATTGAGCTTCTTTGTGGTGGCGCTAAAACAAAGGAAAAGAAGGGACAGAAAAAAGAGAAGTTCACAGACATTGAGCTGGGGATTGTGGAGGATATGATCCAGAATCTCCTGAAGGTTTTCAAAAGTTCCTGGGCTGAAATCCTGGATCTTGAACCGGAGCTTGACAATCTGGAAACCAATGCTCAGTTGATTCAGACCATGTCGCCCAATGAGCCTGTGGTACTCATCAGTTTTGTGGTGGAGATTTTTGATACGAAGAGCTTCATCAATATCTGCATTCCTTATGTTTCCTTTGAGAACATTACAGACAAGCTGAGTATCAGAAGCTGGTTTGATATGGGTAAAACCTATGATGACCACCGATTTAGAGACCAGATTGCAGAGAGGCTTGTGCAGACAGATGTGAATATCACTGTGGAGATGGGAAGAACAGTGCTTACTGTGGATGATTTCCTTCATCTGGAAGCAGGAGATATTGTACAGCTGGACATGAAGACAAATCAGCCCATGAAACTATATGTGGAAGATAAGGTGCACTACCTGGTGCAGCCGGGGCTTTATAAAGAAAAGATGGCCGTACAGGTACTACAATATGTGGAAGAGGATGTTGAACAATGAAAGATAACTTTTTATCCCAAGCAGAAGTGGATGCACTATTAAGCAAAAAGGCCGCCGCGGAAGAGACCGGTCTCAAGGAGACGGACAAGGATGTCATAGGTGAGGTGGGAAATATCACCATGTCTACGGCAGCGACGACCCTTTCTTCCATCATCAGCAAAAGAGTATCCATCACGACTCCTAGAGTCAGTTATATTCCGTTCCAGTCCATCATAGATGAATGTGATATTCCGAAGATTGTTTCAAGAATCGGTTTTAAAGAAGGCCTTTCTGGTAATAATCTCCTTATGATGAATATTGAGGACTCTGCGATTATTGCAGATCTTATGATGGGAGGAGACGGCACCAATGCCAATCAGCAGCTGACAGAACTTGAACTCAGTGCAGTATCTGAGGCAATGAATCAGATGATTGGATCTGCCTCAACATCAATGGCGCAAATGCTCGGCAAAGCCATCGACATCAATCCGCCTATAGTAGAAGTCTGGGACAAGAAAGAAGACATTGACTACAGGAAGTTCATCAAAGAAGATTATATCTGTAAGATCTCGTTTCATCTTTCTGTGGAAGGACTCATCGAGAGCGATATCATGCAGCTGTATACCCTAGACACCGTGAAGGAGATTGTTGCGGTGATGATGGGAGATGCGGTGCCTGAAAAGAAGGAGACACCTCAAACTCCTAAAAGAGAGCCCGAGAGAAGAGAGCCTGAGAGAAGAGAACCAGATAGAACAGCCAGGGAAGAGTATTATGAAGAAGCGCCAAGAAGACGCGAACCTCAGTATGCGGAACGTGTGGATGTTCAGAGGCCTGTATTTGCAAATCTTGAGGACCGCTCTGAACATGCGCCATCAAGGAACTTGGACCTCATCATGGATGTGCCGCTGGAATTCTCTGTGGTGCTGGGCAAGACGAAAAAGACCATCGAAGATGTGCTGGCTCTTGGTGCAGGCAGCGTAGTGGAGCTGAATAAGCTTGCGGATGAGCCACTTGAAGTTTATGTCAACGGTAAGCTCATTGCCCATGGCGAAGTGGTGGTTATCAATGAGAACTTCGGTATCCGGATCACTCAGATTCTTAGTAAAGAACAGAGAGTGAAGGGACTTAAATAGAATATTAAGATTGAAGGAGAAAAAGGGGAAAAGTATTTCCTCTTTTTTTCTCTTTCCTCTTAACATTTGTCGTTTTTCTACGATAAGATAGAATAAGAGTAATAAGGCAGGTGAATTCCATGAAAATAGAACAGTTTCACAGTAATTTCGTGCAGAACGTATATAAAAACAGTGAAGAAAGAAAGCATGGTTATGTGGAAGGGAAGACCGTAGGCAAGAGCAGTGTGGAAATCTCCACGGAAGCCAAAGCGCTGGTGAAGAGAATCCGTGAATCGGAAGACAGTCATTTCTCCGAGAAAGTGGAGAATATCCGCCGTTCTATACAGGAAGGCAGCTATAGTGTGGATCCCGAAAAGATTGCAGAGAAGATTCTAGAAAAGATTGATGAGGAAAAGGGCAGAGACTGATGAATGATACAAAAAGACTTCAGGGGACGCTGAAAGAACTTCTGAAGATCCTGAAAGAAGAAAAAGAAGTGCTGCTGAAGAATGATGCAGCTTCTCTGGAAAAGATCGTCACAAGGAAAAATGAGATGGTTGCTATCATCCGGGAAGAGCAGGAAAAGGGCGTCTTGGCTGATGAGGCAGTGCGCTCCTATGCGCTCGAAATCGAAAAACTCCAGGAAGTGAATCATCTTCTAACAAGGCAGGCGTTAAGCTTCCAAGAGGAGATCTTCAAAGCACTTTCAAAAAATACTGCGGTGAAGCACAATACCTATTCCAAAGAGGGCAGCATGAACCGTACTAAAGAAGTCAGTATTATCGACCAGTCCGTATAGAGGGGTAATTATGTCAGGATTATTTGGTAGTTTCAATGTGGCGGTTAAGGGCTTAAACGCCAATCAGACCGCACTTCATACAACAGGGCACAATATTTCCAACGCGAATACTGAAGGATTCAACCGTCAAAGGGTGGAGTTGAAAGCAGATACACCATACACCTACGCAGGTGTGGGGCAGCTGGGAACGGGTGTTAGAATTCAATCTGTGGTTCGTATGGTGGATGAGTTTGTGGATCTGCAGATCCGTAACGAAAACAGCATTCTGGCTCAGTACGAGACACAATATGACACCATTGGCCAGATTGAGATGGTTTTTAATGAACCTTCCAAAACCGGGCTTAATTTTGCTATGGGTGAAATGTTCAATGCCTGGCAGGAGCTTTCCAAAAATCCGGAGAGCCTAAATGCCAAAAGTATTGTGGTGGAAAAGTCCAAGGCATTTGCAGACAGTTTGAACCATATGGCATCTCGTGCCAATCAGCTCAAAGGGGATGTGGTGGACAGCATCGGAAAGAATGTATTTGATGTGAATTCTCTGGTAACCCAGCTGAATACCGTGAACGAGCAGATTGCAAATATCCAGATCAAAGGGCAGAGCCCCAATGATCTTTTGGATACCAGAGACCAGATTTTAAAAGGACTTTCCAATGTCACAGAAATCAGCACTACCTTCGATAAGTGGGGCAGAGCGTCTGTATCCATAGGGGATCAGCAGATTTCGAAAATATTTGGAAGCAATCTCGAAAGTACAGAAAACAGCACCATACTGAGCAACGTATCTTCAGTAAAACAAGTTGGAGATGACTTTGAGGTTCAGATTCAGATTGGTGGGGATACTTCCAATGTGAAGACAGTCACCATGAGCGGCGAAGAAGTGAAAAAGTTCCAGGAAGGAACACCAGTCTTTGTGAAGATGCCCGAGAATGGTTCCGATCCAGTGCTTGAAGATCTCACTCCTGCAGGAATAAAATCCGGAGCCATTGGCGGACATCTGAACGCCATTAAGGAAATCGATGCAAGAGTGGAGGATCTTACGAAGTTTTCAGAAGGTGTGAAGTTCCTGTTCAATTCAGTACATAATCCTGATGGAACTGGAGTTGATTTCTTCACAAGCAGCAATGCTCTCGACTTTTCTGTGAATCAGGATATCATCGACAATGAAAATCTGGTTGTCACGGGAAAAGACAGCGGTTCACCAGCAGGTGATGGCAGCCGTGCCCTTGCGATTGCAAATTTACGGAATGCGAAGATTGACTTTACTGATTTAACGAAGAATACCTTTAATGCTGTCACCAATACCTTTACAACCACAGGTACCCCAACCAATATGGAAGGTGCTTATGGAGATATTGTCATTAAAGTAGGGGTAAAGACAGAACAGGCTTCCAATATGGTGGACAACCAGACTGCAGTTCTTTCTCAGCTCTATAACCGAAGAGAATCTGTTTCGGGAGTTTCTATTGATGAAGAAGTGACAAACCTTCTAAAGTTCCAGAGAAGCTACGAGGCAAATTCCAGGGTCATCAGCACCATCAATGAGATGCTGGATACCCTCATAAACAGAACCGGGGTATAGGAGGATAAGTAAATGAGAATTACCAATAATACCCTCACTGGGAATTATTTGAGAAATCTAAATAGAAATCTCAAAGCCATGCAGAAGTATCAGAATCAGCTGTCTTCCGGAAAGGAAGTCTCAAGACCGTCTGATAATCCGATGCTTGTGGCAAGAATCATGCAGCTGGACAGCAATGTCCGAATGAATGAGCAGTATGAGAAAAATATCGGAGATGCCCTTGGATGGACGGATACCGCAGATGGGGCTCTCAATGTTGTAACCAGTACGCTGCAAAGAGCCAGAGAACTTATCATCTATGGGGCCAATGGCACCTTGTCTGATACAGACAGATCCGCACTGAAGGATGAAGTGGACACCTTGCAGGGGCAGCTCATGCAGGTTCTGAACACCAACTATGACGGACGGTATATATTTGGCGGACAAAAGACCACAGAACCTCCATTTCAGATTGATGAGGTTTCAGGGAAGCTCACTTACAGTGGAGACAACAGCAATATTGAAAGAGAAATCTCCAAAGGGGTAAACATCGCAATTCCCACCGATGGAAGTGGAATTACAGTAACTGAAGGGACATCTTTGGGCAATGAGGATATTGGATCTCTTTTCAGGAGCATCTCAGAAGCACTGGATTCTGGAAACACGGAGGATTTATCTGGGAAACTGCTTGGTGATATCGACAAGCATCTGGACAACACCATCCGGTTCCGATCAAAGATGGGAGCAGTCTATAACAGACTGGAGTCTGCTAAAGAAAGAAATGCAGCGGAGAATCTCAGCATGACAGAACTTTTGAGTAAGAGTGAAGACATAGATCTTGCGGAAAAAATGATGGAGTTCTCTACCATGAGGACGGTGTATCAGGCTTCTCTTCAGACCGGTGCTCAAATTCTTCAGCCTAGTCTTCTGGACTATATAAGGTAGGGATAAATGATGCTGATAAAAACGAAATTTCTTGGTGAAGTGGAGATAGAGGAGAAGAATATTCTGGTGTTTCCGGAAGGTATCTTAGGGTTTGAGGACAGCAGGAAGTTCATTCTTCTGCCTATACCTGGCAATGATATTTTTCAGGTGCTGCAGGATGTGGAGCATGACTATGTGTCCTTCATCGTAACGGATCCATGGAAGTTCAAAGAAGACTATGATGTGGAGGTTCCAGATGAGGAGCTTCTGAAAATCAATATTATTAAAAAAGAACAGATTGGTGTCATGGGACTTGTGACGCTTTCGGATGTGTTTGAAAAAAGCACACTGAATCTTCTAGCGCCTGTGATTCTCAATACAGAGCATCTTATGGGCAGACAGTATGTGCTGAATCAGGCTGGATACAGCACAAAGTTTCCTCTTTTTGAGAAAAAGGAGGAGACGAATCATGCTGATTCTTAACAGAAAACAGGGCGAGAGCCTGATCATTGATGATAAGATTGAGATTAAGATTCTGGAAGTATCTGAAGGAAAGATCAAGATTGGCATTGAAGCACCAAAGAGTGTGAAGGTTTTCCGTAAGGAAGTCTATGAAGAAATCAGAGAAGAAAATAAGAAGGCATCCACCATTTCGCTGGACAGCTTCAGTAAACTTCAAGGACCGCTGAAATAGCGGTTCTTTTTATGAGGATAATTTCTGTATGAGTTTTTCTTTAATTTTCGCTTTTTCAGCCGATATAGGGAGCAGGAGCTGATGAGATATGAGGATAGAAGGTCAGGACCCACTAATAAGGTTACTGGAGCAAATTAATAACAGCAGTATTGGCCATAGAGAAAATGGTGAGCATCTGAAGCCTGAAGAAGTGCTGAAAGAGGTGAAGCTGGCTCTCTCTGAAAGAGATCAGGTGCTTCTTACGGGAGAAAAAAGCTCCCTGGAAATAACATATTCAAGAAAACCAGGGGAGACACCTGAAACATACCTTCAGAGAATTTCACTGGAAATCTCCAGACAGATAGAGCGTGAAAAAGAAGTGGGATCATTGAATCAGATGAGGGAAGGGATAGAGGGCTCTATGGAACAAACGGCTCTTTACCATGAACTGGCAAAGAAGGAGTTCGCCAAGGAAAGATCCAGTGCTTCATCTTCTAATGAATCTTTTCCAGGGGAGAAGCTTCTCTATATCTTTGCAATTACCGTGGTTATTTCTGCGATTGTATATATATTGTTCAAAGTGTAATAAAAAGTGACAGAGATAGGCTTAACTATCTCTTTTTTTGTCCGATAAAATAAGAAACAGCACTATTATGCAGAAATGATGTTGAGATAGAAATAGTACTAAAAAAAATGAAGGATGTGAATAGCTTGATTCAAGTTTCTGGAATTTCCAATGAACATGTAAGTGCAGTGACAAAAGTGGAACCACCAAAACTGGCAAGGATTGAATCTTTACTTCGGGATGAAAAAGTCATGGAGTTTAAAAGATATCCGGATCCGGAAGAAAAGATGTTCACAAAAGAAGAAGTTGAGAAGGCGGTGGATTCCACCAATAAGATTCTCAAAGAAGAACATAATGCGAAATATCAGTTTGAAATCCATGAGGGCACTGGACGGGTGATGGTGAATCTTGTGGATATGCAGACTAAGGAAGTTCTAAAGGAAATCCCGCCAGAGAAGATTCTGGATTTGGTTGCCAATATATGGGAAAGACTGGGGCTTCTTGTGGATGAAAGGGGATAAAGATGTCAATTAATTTTATGGGTTCCTATTCAGGAATAGACCAGACGATGATAGATCAGCTTATGGCAGTTGAGAAGAGACCTCTGGTTCAGATGTCCGAAAGAAAGACCACCATGGAAACGCAAAAAAATGCGTGGAATGATGTAAGAACCAGGCTCAATAACCTTTTTGAGAAAATTAAGGTGCTTCAGAACAGTGACACGTTCAGTTCCATGAAAGCCACTGGCGGTGAGTCTGCAACCATGACTACGAGCAAGAATTCACCCGAAGGTGTGTATGAGATCTCTGTGCAGCAGCTTGCTACAAAAACTTCTGTCATCGGTGGAAAGATCGTTGAAGCATCTAGTGACAGTACAAAAGCATTAGGTTTAACTGGAACATTTAAATTAAATACTGAAGGAAAAGATGCAAAAGAGATCGAGATTGTTGAAACAGATACAGTTAGAACAATTGCTGAGAAAATCAATGCTGTATCTAAAGAGTCTGGGGTGAGAGCTTCTATTATTGATAATAGGCTTGTCCTGAACAACCTAGAAACAGGTACAAAGGCAATACAGATTGCCGAAGAAGCTGATAGTACTATTCTCAATCAGCTAGGATTGAAAGATACATCTGAAGTTATTGAAGGCAAGAATGCCAAGTTTAAAGTCAATGGTGTATCGGTAGAAAAGGAAAGTAATTCTGTAAAAGACGTGGTTGAATATACCACCATCAACCTGACAAAGGCTCATGCAGCGGGAAGCTCTGATACCATTACGATTTCTAAGGATACCTCGAAGGTGGAAGAAGCCGTGAAAGGCTTTGTGGATCAGTACAACTCCACCATGACTTTCATCTCTGACCAGCTGAAAGCTGGCAGTCCGGATGATGGAGGAGATAAGAGAGGGACCCTTGCCAGTGACGGATCTCTTATGAGACTCCAGTCCACCTTAAGAACCATGGTGACTTCATCTCTTTCCAATGAGAATACAGCAATAAAAGATTTATCCCAGCTTGGTGTCTCCACGGTGGACCGGTTCGGTCAGCTGACCTTTGATGCAAGTAAACTGAAAGAAAAGCTGGAGGAAGATCCAGTTCAGGTGCAGAACTTCTTCATGAGCAAGAACAGTGAGGGCAAGGACATTGGTTTTGTACCTAAGATCAACAGTTACATCGACAGCTTCTCTTCCTCTACAGGGATCATCAAAGGCAAAACGGACAGCTTTGAGAGAAGCATCAAGGAAGTCAATAAGCAGGTGGACGCTTTTGCGCTTCGAATGGAGCGTAAAGAGAAGTATTACATCTCTATGTTCTCGAAGCTTGATACCGCTATGATGGAAGCTGAGTCCCAAATGGGATGGCTTACCAGTCAGATCAGTGCCCTTTCCGCTTCTTCAGGAAGCAAGAAATAGATTAGGAGGATCGTTTAGATGTACGCAGGAACCAATGCCTATGCCAGTGCAGGAAATGCCTACAAAAGCAATGAGGTGCTCACAGCGCCTAAAAAGAAGCTCGTGGTGATGCTCTATGATGGGGCTATCAAGAATCTGAAGCTTGCAAAGCTTGCCATAGCAGACAAGAACATCGAAAAGACAAATAATGCCATCATCAAAGCCCAGAATATCCTGGCGGAGTTCATGAGCACATTGAACTTTGAAGATGGAGGAGAAATTGCGAAAGGTCTTATGAACCTTTATCAGTACATGTATGACCGAACCATTCGGGCAAACATCGACAAAGATCCTGGAATTCTAGATGAAGTCATTGGTATGCTGGAAGAGCTTCGGGATACCTGGAGCAGAATATGAAAAGCAGAATAGAGCTTCTGAAGGAGAAGAGGAATCTTCTCCTTGAAGCCTTTGAAGAGACTCAAGTGAATTCTGGAAATCCGGAAGAATGCATTCTGGCCATCGCCAAAAATTCTGGGAAAATGGAAGAGATGAAACGTCTGGATGAGATGCTCCTTGAAGGGGCCTCTCTTTCTGAAGAGGAAGAAAGAAACCTGGAAAAAGAGATCTATGAGCTTCTTCTTGGTACCAAGGGTAATCTGGAGGTCATCATCAAAGGGCTTCGGAACGAAAAGAAAATGACAACGGAATCTATGACTGATTTTGCGCGGATCAGAAGTATTGCAAACAGTTATGTGAAGATCGCTCAAGGACCTGTTTTTGTGGACAGAGACTTTGAGTAATGAGAAAAGAGTGCATTCTTGGATACAGACAGACGAAGAACACTGGATAGATCATCCATAGAATGAAACATTGTGAAAAGGGGGAGTACTGCGTTGAAAGAACAGTTGGGGAAAGTGAACATAAAACTACCGAAGATGCCAAAGCTCAAACTGCCGAAGAAGGAGATGAAGGAAGCTTTGAATGTCTCCGAACCGTTAAAAGTACGAGCTGACAAAAAGAAGAATATGAAACTCTCCGGAAACAAATGGCCTAAAAAGGGGAAAAAGAAGGAACACGAGTCAAGCACCTTAATAAGCAAGAAAAAGATTGGCACAAAACTTGTTGTCATGACACTTCTTATGGTGATCACTCCGCTTCTTGTGTCCAATGCTGCAAGTCTTATCTATATGAACAAGAATTATACAGAAGAGATGGAAGCGAACAATGCCATGCTGGCAGATGCCATCTCCAATCAGGTTGGCGCTTTCGTGGAAAAAGCTTTTATGATCACAGAGCAGCTTTCTGTGAACAACGACGTAAGAGATTATAATGGGATGGCGCAGTCTGCTGTACTGGCAAACACCCAAAGAAGCTACGACTTTTTTGATCTGATCTATGTGACTGATACCACCGGTATGCAGACTGCACGAAGTTCAGGGAGACTTGCGAACCGCTCAGACCGCTGGTGGTTCAAACAGGTGACAGAAGACAAGAAGCCTTTCGTCAGCCACTCCTATTTTTCTCTTACAGGGAATACTGCAGTAACGACCATTGCTATGCCGGTATACAACCATAATATGACTTACCTTGGTGTTTTGGGAGCGGACATCAAGCTTTCTTCTTTCCAGAAGGTCATTGAAGAGTACAGTAAAGGAAGCAGTTATGCGTTCATCGTAGATGGTGACGGTAAAGTTCTCGCTCATCAGAACTATAATATGGTCTCCGAGATGTTTAATTATGTGACCTTAACAAAGACGGTCACAAGAAGGGATGCGTCTGGGAAAACACTGACGGATCCTACGGGGAGTCCCATGATTGATGAGGTTCCCGTAAGAGCTCCTCAAGCACTTTCAGACATTGTGATAAAAGCTGTCGCAGGTGAAGAGGGTGTTGAAGAATATCTGGATCTCGATGGAACAGAGCTCATCAGTGCCTATCATCCGATTGTTCTGCCTGGCGAGTCGAAACCCTGGGCGGTGATCACCGTAGAAAACAAATCTGATGCCATGGCCTTTATTACCGATACCATCTACTTCAGCTTAGGGATTGCTGTGGTTTCTTTAATTCTTGCTGCAGTTCTAGTATCACTTTTCTCCAAAAGCATTTCAGGACCGATTAAAGCTTCGTCACAATATCTGGCAAAAATCGCCAAAGGCGACTTCACGGTGCAGGTAGATGAAAAGCTTCTGAAAAGAGAAGATGAGATCGGAATCATCTCTCATGGCATCCATGAAATGAAAGACTCCTTACGTGCGCTGGTTCTCCGCATCACGGCATCTTCTGAGGACATCAACCATCAAGTGGAAAATTCTGTGCGGTCCATCGAAGCGCTGAACAGTAATCTTGAAAGCGTCTCAGCCACCACAGAGGAACTGGCGGCAAGTATGGAAGAAACTGCAGCATCCACAGAGGAAATGGCAGCGGCTTCCAATGAGATTGAACGTGCAGCCCATTCCATAGCAGAGAAGTCCCAGCAGGGTGCACTGGCAGCAAGAGAAACAGCCGAAAGAGCCGATGCAACTCAGGACAAGGTTCGGAAAGCGCAGAAAAAATCCAAAGAAATTTTTGCTTCTGCTAAAGAGGATCTGGAAAAAGCCATTGAGGAATCCAAAGTAGTGGAGCAGATTCGTGTGCTCTCTGATGCCATTTTGCAGATCACAGCTCAAACCAACCTTCTGGCGCTTAATGCTGCCATTGAGGCTGCACGCGCGGGAGAAGCAGGAAGAGGATTCTCTGTGGTTGCAGATGAGATCAGGAAACTTGCTGAGCAGAGCAAGAATGCTGCCACACAGATTCAGGCTGTCACCGGTAAAGTGACAGACAGTGTGGAAAATCTCTCCAAGAGTTCCAACACTCTTTTAACCTTTGTGGAGACGGATGTCCAGAATGACTACGAAAATATGCTGGACGTAGCCGATAAGTATAACAAAGATGCAAGGTATTTTGATGATCTTGTCACGGAGTTCAGTGCGACATCGGAAGAACTTCTGGCATCCATAGAAAATGTGGTCCATGCCATTGAAGCTGTATCAACTGCTGCGGGAGAAAGTGCGGAAGGCACCACGGACATTGCTGAAAAAGTTTCTGAATCCACCATGAAATCCAATGCGGTTATGGAGGAAATGGAGAAGACAAAGCTTCAGGCGGTGCACCTGCAGAAAGAAACCGAGAAGTTCAATCTGTAAAGAATATGATCAGTATAGAAATTATGAAATAAATATGAAGAGTGTATGAAAGTCATAAGACCAACCCATAATAATGGTGGTTTTATGACTTTTTATGCATCAGGGAATATGTTTCGATAAGTGTATATCACATTTGAACATAGTGATTCCATTAGTGAACAAAGGTGGTGTTAATATAAATCATTATCTCATTTTTTTCCGACAATTTTATACATTAATTTTAGGAGTTATAGAAGAATTGTTAAAAATACTATGGAAAATACAGTTTGAATCTGAGTTCATACGTGGATGCTTGATAAAAAAGTAAATATCTTATAATTGTTTCGGGGGTTACTTTCAATTAAAATTGAATTAGATGCTAAAACCATTGTAAATAGTAGATTAGCGTGCGGTTAGATTTTTGCAAAACCATCCAGATTTCATTGCAATTTAGAATATGAACGGATAAAATTGGTAGTGATTGAAAAATAAGAAAGTATGAACACAATTATATTTATTCATATCATAGAGTTTTAACTGAATATACCTGGAAGGGGTGTTTTATGAAAGACCTGACATATCAGATCATAAAAAATGGATTAGATGCTTCTGCAAAAAGGCAACGAGTCATTTCGTCCAATATAGCCAACGTGAATACATCAGGGTATAAGGCATCTACGGTGAAATTTGAAACGGAGCTCCAGAAAGCCATTGAGAAGAAAGGAAGCCTTGTCAATACCCATGAGAAGCATCTGGGGGCTGCTGAGGCATCTGAAGTTACAGGACTGGTGGAAAGAAGCCAGGGCAGTTCCATGAATGAAAATGGCAACAATGTGGATATAGACAGAGAGATGGTGGATCTGGCCGCCAATGAGATTTACTACAATGCTCTCATCGAACAGGTGAACCGTAAACTCAGTAGCATGAGCTATGTCATAAACCGCTAGAAGATTTTTATTATACTGAAAACATAAGCACACATAGAAAAAAAGCGAGCTCATCTATCTCGAATGTAGCATGCTACAGATGTTGTGTGAATATGAAGTATAGCAATCCATATAATGAAAAACAGCTATCAGGAGGTACCTATGTCTGTATTTAATTCAATGAGAATCAATGCTTCAGGACTTACACTCGAACGTATAAAGCTGGATGTCATCTCCTCAAACATTGCCAATGTCAACACCACAAGGACAGAAGAAGGCGGTCCATACCAAAGAAAAGAAGTGGTTTTCCAGGAAATGGTGGAAAAAGCACAAAATACTGTCAGCGGCTTAGGAGAAAGAATCACCTCAGGCGTGAAGGTTACTGAAATTCGTGAGGATCAGGAAGGGCTTCGAAGTGTATATGATCCTGCCCATGTGGATGCGGATGAGAATGGATATGTGATCCTGCCCAATGTGAATCTTCTGGATGAGATGGTGAAGCTCATTGAAGCCCAGAGAACCTATGAGGCCAATGCTACAGCGCTGAAGGCCAGTAAATCCATGCTGAATAAAGCCATAGAAATCACAAAGGGGTAAGAGCTAAATGACAACTATCAGCGGCAATTATAAAAATATATTGGACAGATACAGCCTGCTTTTGAATCAGACAGGGGTAACAGAGAGAAAGGAAGAGACGGATTTCTCCAGTTTAGGGCTTGGAGAGAGTTTTGGTGATCTTCTCACCACTCAAGTGGAAAAGCTGAACATGACACAACAGAGTGCGGACCAGATGGTCAAAGACTTTGCTGCAGGAAAAACCGACGATCTCCATAATGTGATGATTGGCGTGGAAGAAGCCAGACTCAGTATGGAGCTGGCGGTTCAGGTCAGAAATAAAATTATTGAAGCGTATAAAGAGCTCACACAGATGCAGCTTTAGAAATGGCAGACAAGGATGAATGCATAGGGTGTGAACGATCTTTTCGCAGCAGCTGACAGAATCGAAGAACAACAATGCGAATGAAAAATATCAAACTGCTTTGTGAAAGCATACTGACGAAAGAAAAAGAATTCTGCAGAACTAATGAGCTGATTTTCTTCCTAAAGGAGTGCGTTGTAGAGCAGTTTTAGTTTTTTCAAAAAGACGGATGAATGGAAGTAACCTTACTAGGCAAGGAGCAACTGATTAATGGATAGCATCAAGAATACCACAGAGAAAATAAAAGGCGGATGGAGCAAAATGGATCCAGGCAAAAGAAAGGCGCTGATACTTATCGTTTCAGCGTTGCTGCTTTTCGTCGTTCTGTTTTCCATATATTCCAGAAAGGTGACTTATGCCACCCTGTTTCAGGGGCTGGAACTGGAGGATGCCGCAGCCATAACGGCAGATCTTGATACGCGGGGAAACATCAGCTACAAGATTGAAAATGGCGGACGTGATATTCTCCTTGATGAGAAGCATGTGGATAAATACAGGCTGGAACTTGCCATGAACGGGATGATGCCGGACAAGTCCACGGGATTTGAGATTTTTGACAATATGGGCATGATGGTCACAGACGAGGACCGGAAGATCATGTATCAGCGAGGCCTTGAAGGAGAACTTCAAAGGTCTATTATGTCATTGACCGAAATTGAAAGTGCCCGTGTGCATCTGGTGCTGAGTGAGGAGAGTATTTTTGACACAGAAAGAAGAGAAGCTTCCGCATCGGTGATTCTCAGCCTGAAAACCGGAGCGAAGATTTCTGCTGATTCTGTGCGTGGCATCATTGCTCTTGTCACTGGGGCGGTGAATAATCTTCCAGATGAAAAGGTGCAGGTCATTGATACCAGAGGCAATCTTTTAAGCATTGGTCTCACGGGAGAGACCACTCCTGGCGTAGGCCTTTTGGATAAGCAGTCTGAAGTGAAAAGAACCTTTGAGAAAGAGATTGAGGGCAACATTCTGAATCTCTTAGGTCCCGCATTTGGACCAGATAAACTGAAAGTGGCAGTCTATGCGGATCTTGATTTTGATGCCCAGGAGCAGACGGTCATCGCATACCGTGATCCTGTCATAAGAAGCGAGCAGAACAGTGCCGAGGGACCAAATCTCAATGTGGGCGAAATCACAGACAATCCCATTGACGACAACACCCAGAATGTTCTGGACGGTGAAGAGGACGGCATGGGTTCCTATGAGGGGACCAAAAACTATGAGCTGACTGAAACAACCACACGGACTGTAAGGGCCCCGGGTAAGGTGCAGAAAATCTCCACCTCTGTTCTCTTTGACGGGAATCTTACGGAGGCGCAGCTTCTTGCCATCAGAAATCTTGTTTCCACGGCTACAGGCTATGATCTCAATCGAGGGGATCTCATCAGCGTAGAAAGCATGGAGTTTGACAAGAGCTACCAGGAAGCTCTGGAAGAAGAGCTGGAAGAGCAGAAACGTCTGGAGGAGGCCAACAGGACCTTTATGGAACGATACAGTGATTATATCTATCTGGGTGTGTTCGGTATTTTGGGACTGGTCATTGTTCTTTCCGTGATGAAACTTATTTTCGGAAAGAAGAAGAGAAGAAAAGAGGAAGAAGAACTTCCAGTGATGCTTCCACAGGCTCAGGATGAGCCACTTGGCCAGACTGTGGACATCATTGAGGAAGTGTATCAGAAATTCGAGGTGAAAGAGAATCAGAAGGAAAAGCAGCTGAAGGAATATGCCGAAGAGCATCCTGAGATTGCAGCAGATCTCATTAAAGCCTGGATGAAAGAATGAGGGTGATATGACCTATGCAAAGTAAAGAAAACAGCGGTATAAAAAAAGCAGCCATCCTGCTGATTTCACTGGGACCGGATATTTCAGCGCAGATCCTTCGGATGCTGCCTGATGCCATGATTCAGAAGGTCACCTATGAGATTGCCAACACAGAGTATGTGGAGCCACAAGAACGGGAACGGATCATAGAGGATTTCATGGATATGGCCTCTGCGAGAGAATACATCATAGATGGCGGCATAGACTATGCAAGAAACCTTCTTACCAAAGCTCTGGGAACTGTCCGGGCCAAGGAGGTCATGGATGTGCTGACACAGATTCAGCAAAGAGAGATGCCCTTTGCGATCTTGAGGAAAGCGGATACCCATCAGCTGGCCAATATGCTTTCCAATGAGCATCCTCAGACCATAGCGCTCATCATGTGCTATATCCAGCCGGATAAAGCTGCGGATGTTCTGTCTTTGTTTCCTCATGAGCTCCAGACGGAAGTGGCAGAAAGAATTGGTGTCATCAACAGGACTTCTCCTGCAGTAATCAAAAAAATAGAGTCCATTCTTCAGAACAAGTTCTCCAACATCATAGAGAGCGATGCGGAGAACATTGGCGGTGTGAAGACTCTTGTGGAGATTCTGAACTCAGTGGACAGAACCACCGAGAAGAACATTCTGAACGATCTGGAAAAGACTCAGCCGGAGCTGGCAGAAGTCATCAAAGCCAATCTTTTTGTCTTCGAAGATATTGTCACTCTGGACAAGAGCTCTATTCAAAGAGTTCTCCGGGAAGTGGACAACGAGCAGCTGGTTCTGGCCCTCAAGGGCGCTTCAGAAGAAGTGGCCACGGTGGTTTATGCGAATCTCTCCAAGAGAGCAGCGGACACTGTGCGGGAAGACATCGAGTTCATGGGGCCTGTACGTCTCTCCACGGTGGAGGAAGCGCAGCATAAGATTGTGGGCATCATAAGAAGGCTGGAGGAAGCCGGTGAAATCGTCATTGGAAGAGGTGATTCCGATAGCATTATCGTATAGAATAATCAAAAATACAGAGCCTCTAGAAGAAAAGAAACTCACCTCTCTGGATCTTTCCCAGTATATGGAGAAGACAGAAGCGCTGAAACAGGATGAGATAAGAAAGATCATCAAAAGAGAAGATCCCATGGATGTGGTGAAGCGTGAGATCCGTAAGAATCTGGAGGAAGAAATCGAAATCAAAAAAAACGCCATGCTGGAAAAAGCCCGTCAAGATCTCCAGAAAGAACGGGAAAGAGTACTGGAAGAGGCTAGAAACGAAGGTATAGAGGAAGGTGTGAGACTCGGTAGAGAATCAGCCTATCAGGAGGCAGAGTCCATAAGGCAGGAGGCGCTTTCCTACCTGGAAGAAGCGGAAAAAGCCGCAAAAGACTATCTTTTTGAGAATGAGGAGAGGATTCTGAGGCTTTCAGCAAAAATTGCAGAAAAAATCCTCGAAAAAGTCATTAAGGAAAGTGAGGAGGATGTGATGCTTCTGGCACGGCCTGTTCTTCAGGAATACGGCAAAGTGCAGAATGTCATCATCAGCTGCAATCCTTGTAAGGTGGATCAGGTGAAGCGTTATGTGCCTGAAATGGAAAAAACATGTCCCAACGCTCATATTCTGATCCTGCCGGACAAGGCCCTTGGAGAGCTGGATATCCGGGTGGAGAACGAGCATCAGATTACAGACCTGTCGATAAGAAAACAGCTAGACAGATTCATAGCACTGGCCCTTGGCTAGAAGGAGGAGAAAGATGACAGAGGTTCACTTTGACAGACTGGAAGACCTTTTGGATGAAAGCACCTTATCACTGAAAATGGGAAAAGTGAAAAAAGTCATCGGACTCATCATCCATGCAGTTGGTCTGAAGGTTTTTGTGGGAGAAGTATGTGAAATTCTTCTGGATGAGCGCAACAGGATTTCTGCAGAGGTAGTGGGGTTTGAGGATGACGGTGTTCTTCTTATGCCTCTGGGCGATGTGCAGGGAATTGGTCCGGGATGCCTGGTGCTTCCTACAGGCAGTGCACTGAAGGTCAAAGTGGGAGATGAGCTACTTGGCACAACGGTGGATGGACTTGGGAATCCCATGGATGAGATCAAAAGAAAACTCACGGGATTTGGAGACATCAACAATATGCCGCCAAATCCTTTCCAGAGAAGAAAGATCGAAGAGGTCATGAGTACAGGGGTCAAAGCCATAGATGGTATTCTCACCTGTGGAGAAGGTCAGCGTATCGGTATTTTTGCAGGAAGCGGAGTGGGTAAAAGCACCCTCCTTGGGATGATTGCCAGATACTCTGATGCGGATGTCAATGTCATCGGTCTCATCGGCGAGAGAGGCCGTGAGGTGCTTGAATTTATCGAAAGAGATCTTGGACCCGACGGGTACAAGAAATCTGTTGTGATCTGTGCCACCTCAGACCAGCCTCCTCTAGTGAGACTTAAGGGGGCGTATGTGGCCACAGCCATTGCAGAGTATTTCAGAGATCAGGGCAAAAAAGTTATGTTCATGATGGATTCTGTCACAAGATTTGCCATGGCCCAAAGAGAGATTGGTCTTGCCATCGGAGAGCCGCCTACCACCAGAGGATACACACCATCGGTGTTTGCAACGCTCCCTAAGCTTCTGGAAAGAAGCGGTATGTCCAAAGACGGTTCCATCACCGCTTTCTACACAGTACTGGTGGAGGGGGATGATATGAATGAACCCATAGCCGATGCGGTCCGGGGTATCCTGGACGGGCATATCGTACTTACAAGAAAGCTTGCAGGAAAGAACCACTTCCCTTCCATCGATGTCCAGCAGAGTGTGTCAAGAGTCATGAAGGAGATTGTCTCCAAAGAGCATTATGACTTTGCAGGAAAGCTCAAGGAGAATATGGCTCGGTATCAGGAGTCAGAAGATCTCATCAATGTGGGAGCTTACGCAAAGGGAAGAAATCCGGATCTTGACAAAGCGGTGGAACTGAAACCCCTCATTGACCGCTTCCTGAAACAGGATGTGGAGGATGCCAGAAGCTTTGAAGAAACAGTGGAAGAGCTCCATAAAATCTTTGGCAGAAGGTGAGACCGATAAAAAGTCATTTCAGGAAGGAGTAAAGACATGAAGAGCTACAAGTTCAAAATGGATAAAGTTCTGGAATACCGGGAGAATGTGGAAAAAGTCAAAGTGGAAGACTTTGCTAAAATCACCCATAAGCTTCGCAGAGAAGAGGAGCACCTGAAGGATCTTCAAGAAACGCTGGAAGAAAAGAAGAAAGTGAAGCAGCAGGACCTTTATGGGATGAAAATGGGTTTTTTATACAGGGAAAAACTGAAAGCGGAAGTGGACAGGCAGGTGAGCAAAGTGCAGGAAATCTCTGTGAAAGCAGAGGCTGCACAGCATGTGCTTATTGAAGCCAGAAAGGACCGGAAAATCATGGAGATGCTGAAAGAAAAGGATCAGGAGAAATATCGCCTGGACCTCCTCAATACGGAACAGAAGGAGCTGGATGATCTCAGCGTTATGAGATTTGCCAAGTAACTTTTATTCATAGATGCACAAAGAAAGCAAAAGGATTCCATTTTAAAGCTTTCAAAAAACTGAATACTGAAAGGAGGTGAGAAATGATATGAGAACAAACATCATGAATCTCATGATGGGCACAAAAGGTTTGGAAAATACGGCAGGGACCGCAATGGAAGTGGACGGAGAACTTTTTTCCGCTTTGCTGCAGAAGGTGACAGGACAGGGCGGGATAGAACCCGAGGCTGTTTTTGATCAAAGTGGTGTTGAAGCAGTGGAGAAAGAAGAACATCTGCCTCTAGATGAAGCTGCAGCGGTACTTGTGGGGATGATATTCTCGAAAGTGCCAGAAGGGAACCTTCAGGCAAAAACACCGGAGAATATTCTGGAAGAAAGCATTAGTTTTCTGAAAGAAGTTCAAGGAAACCCAAAGGATGATCTGGAATTTCAGCAGGTCAGCAATCTTCTCGGATCTTTGGAAACAGGAGACAAGAAGATGTATCATGCAGTGCTGGACATACTGAAAATGAAAAAGGAAGAGCTGATCTCCTCATTGGAGGGGAAAGAGCCCTCTGGAATGAAAAGTCTGGAAGTGGTGCAGCAGGGACAAAAGAATGCAATGGATACGGTCCATGAGGTGGCTTTTCGAAGCATCCTAAGCCAGGAGACGGGGAAGACTGTGAGCGCAGCTGTGGATGAAAGTGCAGATGCTGTGGAAAGTCTAGACAATCCAGTATCTCTTCAGATGGACGGTGCACTTGAAAAGATTTCAGAAAATCCCGCACCACTTTCACAGAAAGAGGAAGGAGAGCAGGAAGCCTCTGAGAAGAATGATCTTCTCCAGGTTGGAACCGAGCCTTATCCAGTAAAGGAAGTGAGACTGCCTGATGGAAAAGCTGTCAAAGTGACAGAACAGGAGATGAGCCAAAACCTCAAAATCACAGAAGATGCCATGGTAAAATCCATGGAGACGCTGAAAAATGGGGATAAAACCACCATGAAACTGAGACTTCATCCGGAAGAACTGGGGGAGATGGAACTGACTCTTTCCATGGAACATGGAAAGATTACAGGGAAACTCATGACAGAAAGTCAGGAAATCCGACAGATTTTCCAGGGGAAACTTCTGGAGCTGCAGGAAAGCCTGAAGGCCCAGAACATACAGGTGGTGAAGCTGGAAGTGTCCACAGGACTCTCTGAGAACGGTCAGAACTTTCAGGGGAAGAATCCTCAGGATGAGATGAGAAAGAGATCTCAGGAGATGACAGTAAGAGGGTATGGAAAAGTAACTGATAAAAAGAGCTCGTACAGCCCAGCTGTCCTGAAAAACCAGGAGGGCATCAGTATTCTTGCATAAGAAAGCAGGTGAAAAAAATGAGAATCAACGGAATCGGTGTACAGGGCACCAACGTGAACGGTCAGAAAGAGGTGAAATCCAATGATACATTGGACGTCAATGACTTTTTGAAAATCCTTACCGCCCAGCTGCAGCATATGGATCCTTTGGGTGGAAACAGTTCAGACCCTACAGAGTATATCAATCAGATGACGCAGTTCACCATGCTGGAGCAGATGAACAATCTGGTTTCAAGCATAGGCACCATGACCATGCTGTCTCAGCAGCAGATGTCGTTTTCCCTGGTGGGCAAAGAAGTCAGTATTTTTGACGGTGAAGAAAGATTCACGGGCATCGTGGAGAAAGTCAGATACCGGGAAGGGGTTGCCTACCCTGTGGTGAATGGTAAAGAGTATCCCATGGGCTATATAGAAGAGATCGGAGGGAAGGAAGATGTCCTTTAAAATTCAAAACGGTCAGATCATCCCATCCGCTCATCCGGGACAGGTCCAGGGGAAGAAGCCTTCAGGTGATTTTGAGCGCCTTTATCTGGAGTCTATTCAAAAAACCAAAGAGACAGTAAAATTGTCTGCCCATGCCAAAGACCGCATGGACAAGAGGGACATCTCTCTTTCAGAGGAAGACATGAAAAAGATCAATGATGCTGTGGATACCTTAGATCAGAAAGGTGCCAGAGAGGGACTTCTTTTATATAAAGATGCCGCATTCATCGCTAGCATCAGAAACCGTACCATCATCACTGCCATGAAGGATGCGGAGATTGAGACCATCACCAATATCGACAGTTTTATGAAAATCAGGTAATGGCTGGACCTCTTGAGGAAGCCATAGAGACTTTGCTGAACGATGGATGCAAAGTACAGAAAAAGGATAAAATAAACATCCTAGGAGGAATTTATCATGTTAAGATCCCTTTATTCCGGAGTTAGCGGAATGAGAACCAATCAGGTAAAAATGGACGTAATCGGTAATAATATCGCCAATGTGAATACCACCGGCTTTAAATCCGGCAGAGCAAGATTCCAGGATATGCTGAGTCAGACCCTTGCCTATGCACAGGCCAGCACAGAAGAGGCCATCGGGGGCGTAAACGCACAGCAGGTGGGCCTTGGAGTAAAGGTTGGTGCCATCGACACCATCATGACCAACGGAGGTCTGCAGCCAACCAACAGAGATCTGGATTTTGCGGTGGAAGGTACTGGATTTTTCATCGTGACCCAGGAAAATGTGCCGGAAGGCCAGCCCATCAATCAGAGGCTTTACACAAGAGATGGCGCGTTCTACAGAGACAGCCTTGGAAACCTTGTGAATGCTTCCGGTTATCGAGTGGTTGGGCAGATGTATGATTTTGAGAATGAAACCTGGCCTGCTGATTTTGAACCTTCCAATCTCCAGACGCTGAAGATCACCAATGAGCTTTCTTACACAGACGCCGATGGCAATGCTGTGAATGTGAATCTGGAAACTTTCTCCATCGACTCCAGCGGTACCATTATCGGTGTTTACGATGATGGCGTGGCCAGAGAAATTGGCAGAATGGTTCTGGCAAAGTTTGAAAACCCTGAAGGTCTTGAGAAAATGGGAAACAACAACTACAGGGCTTCCAGAAACTCAGGAGATGATGTGAAAAGCACAGCAAACTCCGAAGGATATGGTCTTGTGCGCTCCGGTGTGCTGGAAATGTCCAACGTGGATCTGGCCAATGAGTTCACAGACCTCATCATCACATCAAGATCCTATCAGGCAAACTCAAGAACCATTACAACTTCAGATGAAATGCTCCAGGAGCTTCTGAGCTTGAAGAGATAGGGAAAATTTCACGCAAATTGGAGAATCGGCTAAAGATTCTCCTTAAACAGCCGATTGGTTAAGTAGAACAGGAATATGGAGGAGGCGAAACCTATGATCAAACTTACTGCCTTAAATGGCAGCGATTTCTATCTGAATATCAATTTAATCTATAAAGTGGAGCCTCTTGCAGATTCACTGATCACTTTGACCGACGGTAAAACCCTTCGTGTCAAGGAAACTGCGGACGAAATAGTTCAAAAAATAGTGGCCTACAAAAGACAGATTTTTGCAGGCGTTCTGGAGGGTGACGCGAAATGAAAAAAAGTTACAGTGCACTGATTGGATTGGCATCGGGACTTGTCCTTGTTGTCTGGTCCATCACATCCAGTGGGGATATATCAAGCTTTCTGCATGTACCTTCACTGGTCATCACATTGGGAGGCTCTTTAGCCGCTCTTGTGATCAGTTTTCCCATGAAAGACATTATGAAGCTTCCCAAAATCATGAAGCTTCTCATCAATAAGCCGGAACAGGACCGGGTGAAACTCATCGGTATGTTCTCTGAAATGGCAAGAAAAGCAAGAAGAGATGGTCTTCTGGCCCTGGAGGACGATCTTCAGACCATGGAGGATGAATTTTTAACCTCAGGGCTCCAAATGGTGGTGGATGGCATTGACCCGGATGTGATCCGGGAGATCATGACCTTGAAAATGGAGACCACAGAAAGAAGACACCGCATGGGGCAAAGCATCTTCAGCAAATGGGGAGAACTGGCGCCCGCCTTTGGTATGATTGGTACCCTCATCGGGCTCATCATCATGCTGGCGGATCTTCAAGATTCCTCCTCCATCGGATCAGGTATGGCTGTAGCCCTCATCACAACCTTTTATGGATCCTTCTTCTCCAATCTGGTGTTCATTCCCATCGCTTCCAACCTTTCTGCCCAGACTAATGAAGAGATGGTCTCTAAGGAAATGGCCATTGAAGGGATTCTGGAAATCCAGGCGGGTACGAATCCCAGGATCCTGGAAGAGAAGCTCATGACCTATCTGTCTCCTGAAGAAGTGAAAATCCTTCAGTCAGAAAGAACCGTAACCCAAGAGGCGCTTTCTTATGAGTAAGGAAATAAGACCTAGAAAATCATCAGAGTCCTCCAGTCCGGGTGCACCAGCCTGGATGGCGACTTTTTCAGATATGATGACGCTGCTCCTTACGTTTTTCATTCTTCTGTACTCCATGTCCAGCATTGATGCACAGAAATTCAAGGAAATCACCCAGAGTCTCCAGTCGGTTCTTTCCGGCGAAGCTTCCAGTTCCATCATAGAGATGGAAGGACCCAACGAGGAGCTTCCTCTGGACAATCCCACCTATGAAGAGGATGAGGATGAACTGGATCCTCAGATTTCTGAAAGCACCCTGGAAATGTACAGCCAAGTGAAGGACTATGTGGAAACGGAAGGTCTCCAGGCAGAGGTGACGGTAAGCCTCAATAAAAGCGGAGTCTTTGTGAATATCCGTGAAGCCATTTTATTTGAATCCGGAGAAGCTGTGATCAAAGACTCAGGAAGAAGCCTTCTTTCCAGTCTGGAAGGACTCTTTCTTTCTTTTGAAAATGAGATTGTGGTGGAAGGACATACGGATAATGTGCCTCACCGTTCGAATAAGTATGACACCAACTGGGAGCTTTCTGCAGGAAGAGCTCTGGCGGTGGTGAGATATCTCTCCGAAGAGAAGCGTATTCCAGGGGAAAGGCTTTCCGCCATAGGATATGGCGAATACAGGCCCATCGTGTCCAATGACACCGACGCTAACAGGGCGCTGAATCGTCGGGTGAATTTACTGATTATCATGGATGAAGGCGAGGAATAGGAAATGGCTCAGGAAGAAAAGCAGAAAAAAGAAAAAAAGAAACCCAACGTGCTGGTGATCATCATTGTGATCATGAGTTTCATCATCATGGTGGGGTCTGTAGCAATGGTATTCATCGCCACAGACATCAAAATATCGGATATTATGGCGAAATTTCAGAAGCACGAGGAGTTTGTGATGCCCATGGATTCTTATGTGGTGAATCTGAGAACAGAAGGAAAGAAAACAACGTATCTAAAAGCAAATGTCTCTCTTCTTTATACCAACGAAGACCACGCGGCAGTACTGACCAACAAGACCAGTCAGCTGAGAGATGTCATCATCCATGACCTCATGGAGTACACCCCGGAAGATCTCCTGAAAGAAGGAGGCCTTGCCGGAGCCAAAGTTAAAATCAAAGCCAGCATCAATGCCGCCTTGGGCGAGGATGTGGTGGCAGAAGTCTACTTCACTGAGTTTCTGGTGCAGTAGGAAAAGGAGCGTCCATGGAAACTGTTGAACTGATCCTGTCTTTTCTGAAAATGATCCTAGGCCTTGCTGCAGTGCTCGCTCTTCTATATGTGGTGCTGCGCTTCGGGAAGAAGATGAACTATGGAGGGAACCAGTACATCCAGATGGTGGAAAAGGTGCCTCTGTCGAATCAGGCGTTCCTTGCAGTGGTCCGGGTGGGGAAAAGGTATCATCTGGCCAGTATCAGTTCTGGAAAAGTGGATCTTCTGAAAGAACTGCCTCCGGAAGAAGTGGAGGAAATGATGGAGAATCGCCGAAGACAGCTGGAAGAGAATCCAGTGAAAGAGATGTGGAGAAAGAGGAATGACCGTGAATAAGAAAAAAATGGTGCTGTTTCTGGCACTCTTTGTGGGACTGGGTCTCGCTTTCAATGTAAAAGAGACCTTTGCCCTGGATCTCAGCCAGTGGGGCATCAATTTCAATAATCCGGACCTTGGACCCCAGGCGACAGTGGATACCGTAAGGGTCTTTGTGCTTCTAACCGTACTGACATTGGTGCCAGCTTTTGTGATCCTCACCACGGCTTTCACCAGAGTGGTGGTGGTGCTGTCCTTTCTAAGAAATGCCATGGGTTCCCAGCAGACACCGCCCAATCAGGTGCTCATGGGACTTGCTCTTTTCATCACCATGTTTGTGATGACGCCAGTCTATAACAAGATTATGGATACGGCAGTGACGCCTTTTGTGGCAGAAGAAATCACCCAGGCGGAAGCTCTTGAAATCGGAGCGGTGCCCCTGAAAGAGTTCATGCTGAAGCAGACCAGAGAGAAAGATCTGGCTCTTTTTATGAGATCTGGAAATCTTGAAAATGTGTCAGATCCCATGGAGCTTCCCTTGACTGTAGTGATTCCGGCATTCACCATCAGTGAGCTCCGGACCGCTTTCTCCATTGGATTTATTCTCTTTCTTCCTTTCCTTGTGCTGGACATCGTTGTATCGAGTATCCTCATGTCCATGGGGATGTTCATGCTGCCCCCGGCCATGATCGCTCTGCCCTTTAAGCTTCTTCTCTTCATTCTTGTGGATGGTTGGTATCTTGTGGTGGAATCTCTTCTCAAGGGATTCAGTTAGGAGGTTTTTAAGATGAATCAGGTAATGGCACTGGATCTTATGAAAAGTGCGTTCATGACAACAATAAAGGCCTCTGCACCCATTCTGATCATTGCCTTGGTGGTGGGACTTATCATCTCCATCTTGCAGGCCACCACCCAAGTTCAGGAACAGACCTTGACCTTTGTGCCAAAGATGATCGCTGTGCTTTTCAGTCTCATACTTTTAGGGGCTTTTATGATGAATACGCTGGTTGCATTTATGAACCAGGCCTTTGATGTCATCAACAGACTCTAGGGGGATTCATGATGCAGCTTGAAATTCAAGGATTTTTCTATATTCTTGCAAGAATCACTTCCTTTATCACCGTGGTTCCTGGATTTTCTCATAAAGCTCTGCCAAACACTTCAAAGGTGTTTTTTTCCCTTATTCTGAGTCTTCTGGTGTATTTCAGAGCACCGGAGGTTCTTGTATATGAGGAAACCCTTCTTTTTGTTCTGGCGGTTTCGCGGGAAGTGGTCATTGGTCTCACCATGGGGTATATGGCGAAACTGATTTTCACCGCTGTGGAGATGGCAGGACAGTTCATCGATTTCCAGGTGGGGTATTCCATGGGAGCTGTATATGATCCAATGTCCGGCTCCACATCCTCTTATTACGGCAGTCTCTTTTACTGGATGAGCATTATGGTTTTCTTTATGATGAATCTTCACCATACGCTGCTTACGGCCGTGATGGATTCTTTCCAGGTGGCCCTGCCGGGGCAGCTGGGGCTATCAGGGATCAATCTTGAAGGGGTTCTCTTTCTCTTTTCCCAGAGCTTCAAGATCGCCTTCAGCATAGCAGCACCTATGCTCATTGTGCTTCTGGTAGTGGATATTGTCATGGGGCTGATTTCCAGGTCTGTACCTCAGATTAATGTCTTCATGCTGGGGATGCCGCTGAAATCTCTGCTTGGTATGGTGCTGTTTCTGTTTCTGGCTTCTTCTTTTATGAATCATGGAGGCAAGACGCTCTCTCTTCTGGCGGAGTATATGGGAAAAGCTGTAGAAATGTTCAGATAGAAGGATGTGAGGTAAATGGCAGAAGACAAGCACTCAAAAACGGAACAGGCCACCCCAAAAAGGCTCCGGGACAGCAGGAAGAAGGGACAGGTATCGAAAAGCGGAGATCTCAATTCCGCATTGTCCTTTCTCCTCTTTGCACTGGCTCTAGGTGTTCTAGGAGACGATCTCTATAAAAGTGCCAGAACCTTCATGCAGTTCACCTTATCTTCTATCCTTGGACAGGAGCTTGGACCGGCCAACGCCGGCACATACCTTTCAGAGCTTCTCTTGCAGGTGCTTCTCATTTTTCTTCCTTTTGGGCTGGTGGCTGTATTTATCGGGATTCTCAGCAATGTGATGCAAGTGGGATTTCTGTTCACAGCTGAGCCTCTGAAACCTGATTTCAAGCGCCTTAATCCAATTCAGGGTGCCAAGAACATCTTTTCAAAAAAAGCCCTGTTTACGCTGTTCAAGAGTCTCATGAAGCTCTTTATTGTGGTGTATCTCACCTATACAGGACTGCAGGAGTTCATGAAGCCACTGCTGAATCTTGGAGGCGTAGGACTGGAGAAGCTTTTCGGTTTCTTTATAGAGGTTACAAGAACCCTCAGCATCAATATCGCAGGATTTATGCTTGTGCTGGCGCTCATCGACTTCGTCTTTGAGAGAAAAGAGTACAAAAAAAATCTCATGATGACAAAACATGAGATCAAAGAAGAGTACAAGCAGATGGAGGGAGATCCTAAAATCAAACAGAAAAGGCAGCAGATCCAGCGTCAGATGTCCATGGCAAGAACCATGCAGAGCGTGGAGGCTTCCACAGTGCTCATCACAAATCCAACCCATATTGCCATCGCGCTGCGGTATGAGCAAGGGAAAGATGAGGCTCCTGTGGTCATGGCCAAGGGACTGGATTATAAAGCCATGAAAATGAAAGAACTGGCCAAAGAGAAAAAGATCCCCATCATCGAAAACAAACCTCTGGCGAGAAGTATGTATTATAAAGTGGAGCCGGGCTCCTCCGTTCCTGTGGAAATGTATCAGGCGGTGGCAGAAATCCTGGCCTTGGTTTTCACCATGAACAGAAAGAAAAAAGCAAGATAGATAGGAGTATGTTATGCCGCAGAGTCTAAGAGCAAGTCTTTACAATTTAAGAAAATATGCTGAAGTTCTCATAGCCTTTGCTGTGGTTGGTGTCATTGCCATCATCATCCTGCCCATGCCCTCTTTTCTTCTGGATCTTCTGCTTACGGTGAATTTGGCCATCTCCATGATGATCCTCATCCTGACGCTTTTCACAAAAAGTGTTCTGGAATTCTCCATTTTCCCCAGTCTTCTCCTTGTAATGACCATGTTCCGTCTGGGACTGAACATTTCATCCACAAGGCTCATTTTGAGTAAAGGTGATGCAGGAGAGGTCATCAATGCCTTTGCCACCTTTGTTACTGGGAACAACTATGTGGTGGGTGCTGTGATTTTCATCATCATCACCATCGTACAGATGGTGGTCGTGACAAACGGTGCAGGCAGAGTATCCGAAGTCGGTGCCAGATTTACTCTGGATGCCATGCCAGGAAAACAGATGGCCATTGATGCGGATCTTAATTCAGGTCTCATCAATGAGGAAGTGGCCAAGAAAAGAAGACTGGATCTTCAGCGGGAAGCGGACTTTTATGGTTCTATGGATGGTGCTTCGAAGTTTGTCAAAGGAGATGCCGTTGCGGGCATCATCATTACGCTGATCAATCTTGCCGGCGGTATCATCATTTTCTCCATGCAGGGGGAAATGACTATTATGGAATCCATTGGCCATTTCGGAAAGCTCACCATCGGTGACGGCCTTGTGAGCCAGATACCATCCCTTCTTATTTCCGTAGCATCAGGTCTTATCGTGACCCGGTCCGGTGGAGATGAGAGTTTTGGTAAAACCTTCACCAAGGAGCTGTTCAGCGCCTGGAAAGTCATGATGATTGGTGCTGTAGTCATCTCAGCCATCGGATTTATTCCTGCTTTCCCCACCATTCCTTTTGTGGCCATTGGGGCCTTCATCGGTCTTGGCGGATATCTTGTCTATGAGAATGATAAAGATGAGATTGTGAGAAAGGGAGAAGAGAAGGAGAAAGAAAAGATCAGCAAGATCAAAGATGTGGATGAGACGGTGCGGTCTTACCATGTGGAGCCCATCTCCATTGAAATCGGGTATGGCCTGATTCCACTTGTGGATGAAGGGTCTGATTCCAGCCTGGTTTCCCATATCACTTCGATCAGAAAGCAGTGTGCTACAGAAATGGGGATTCTCATCAATCCCATCAGAATCCGTGATAATCTGCAGCTGGAACCCAACAGCTATGTGATGAAAATAAAAGGAAATGAGATTGCCCGAGGAGAAATCTATGTCCATAAATTTCTGGTTATCGATCCTGGAACCCAGGACTTTGATCTTCAGGGTATCCCTACAAAAGAACCTGCCTTCGGCCTTGCTGCTTTGTGGATTGAGGAGAAAGACAAGGAAAGAGCTGATCTTTCCGGATATACCATTGTAGAGCCAGTGACGGTTCTTGTGACTCATCTGAAGGAGCTTATCAGAAAACATGCGTATGAGCTTTTGGGCAGACAGGAGACGAAAGCCCTTATTGACGAGCTGTCTGAGAAATACAGCGTCATTGTGGAGGAGCTTATCCCAGGCATCATGACCCTTGGAGAAGTGCAGAAAGTGCTTCAGAATCTTCTCAAAGAGAATGTGCCCATAACGGATCTTGTGACCATACTGGAAACATTGGCGGACAATGCCGTTTCCATCAAAGATACAGAGATTCTCACAGAGCATGTGCGTCATGCGCTGCAAAGAACCATAGTGAAAGACTACCTGGATCCGACTGGAGAGCTGAAGGTTCTTACCATAGAGGGTCAGCTGGAGGATCTCATCGGAGGGAACATCCATAAATCCATGGGGGGCTCCATTCCTGTCCTTGAGCCGGAAATGATCACAAGAATCTTCAGCAGTATCCAGAGCGCCTTTGATGAAGCCATGATGAAGGGGTATCAGACCGTGATCCTGGCTTCCCCGAAGATCAGAACGGCCTTGAAAAATCTCATCTCCATGACCTTTCCCCATATGGTGGTGTTGTCTCTGAATGAAGTGCCTAATGATGTACCCATTGAAGTAGTAGGGATGGTGGAATTCCGTTGATTATAAAAAAGTATGTAGTGCATGATATGAAAGAAGCGCTGATCCGCGCAAAATACGAGCTGGGCAAGGAAGCCATCATCGTGAGCCAGAAGCCCGTCCGTCCGGGCAGATGGTATCAGCTGTTCAGAAAGAAGATGTTGGAAGTCACTGTGGCGGTGGAAGAAAAAGTCCATGAGAAAAACCGGAAGGAAAAAGAGGAGTTTCAAAAAATCCTCTTTTCTAAAGAACCTCAGATGAAAAGCGAGGATTCCTCGGATATGATCCAGATGGCCAAAGAAACCCTCAAAAGCACGCTAGAGAGAAGCATCCGGAATGAACTTCAGAAAGCGCAGGAAATGGAGATGATAGAAGAGGAGCTGCACCGTAAGGTCTTTTCAGAAAGTCCCATGGCCAAAGAGAAGTTTGATGCGTACAAACTGAAGCATGGTCTGGAGGAGAAGCTCACAAAGGAAAATCTTCTTCAGTTTGTTCAGGAGGTGTATCTGGAGAATCCGTTTCAGAAGGAGAAACCCTTTGCCAGACTCAATGTGCTGGTGGGACCTACGGGAGTAGGAAAGACCACCACCATTGCGAAAATCGCGTCCACGGCACTTCTTGAAGAAAACAAGACCGTGGGTCTTCTCACCATTGACACCTACCGCATTGCCGCTGTGGAGCAGCTGAAAAAATATGCGGAGATTCTTGGAATTCCTTTTGTCACAGTGGAAGATCCCAAGGAAATCGGGAAAAAGCTGGAAGAGCTCAGTGGTGTGGACCTCATCCTTGTGGACACCATCGGGGCCAGTCCTAAGGACGAAGAGCGTCTGGAAGACATCAAAGGATATCTTTCGGAGCTTCCAGATGAAAGGAACACTTACCTTTCCATTTCCATGTCTCAGGATACGGACACGGTAAAACGGATTCTGAAAACCTATAAAGAACTTCGATATGACGCACTGATTCTCACCAAGCTGGACGAAGTGGAGAATTTCAGAAACTTCTGGGGCATAATGGAGAATACAGTGCTGCCGGTGCAGTATTTCTGCCATGGGCAGGAAGTGCCGGAAGATCTGGAGGAAGCAGAGCTTTCCCGTGTGCTCACCTATTTATGGGAGGAGCTGAAAGCATGATGGACCAGGCAGAATCCTTACGCAGAAAAATAATGGAGAAATTTGGCAAAGAGCCGATGAAAGAGGAAGAGACCGTGAAAAGCGGGCTTGTGAAAATCTATGCTGTGGTCAGCGGAAAAGGAGGTGTTGGAAAAACCAACATCTCTGTGAACCTCGCCATTGCCATGGCGAAAAAAGGAAAGAACGTCCTGCTTCTAGATGCGGACATTGGGATGACCAATGCGGATATCATCATGGGCCTTCATTATGAGTATGATCTTTTTGACTATCTGGAAGGAAGAGCAAAGCTCAAGGACATCATCTATGAGGGACCCATGGGAATCAAGGCTATTTCGGGAGGCTCGGGTCTTCTGGAGATGGAAACCCTGTCAGAGGAGAATCAGGAAAAGCTCATTGAAGAGCTCATTGATCTTGGGGGCTTTGATGTGATGATCATCGACAATGGAGCCGGCATCAGCAAAGAGACTTTGAGTTTCATGACCTTTGCCCATGAGGTGATTCTTGTGACAACTCCAGAACCCACTGCCCTCACCGATGCTTATCGGGTGCTGAAAACCCTCAGTCATTATGGGCTGAAATCATCGGTGAAGCTCATTGTGAACAAGATATCGTCCAAAGAAGCAGGAGATGAGGCTTATGAGAAGCTTTTTGCCACCTGCAGCAATTTTCTTCATATAGAACTGGAGAACTGCGGATATATTTTCGATGACATACGACTGGAAAAAGCCATCATGAATCAAGAACCTGTACTTATATCTTATCCACAAGCGCTATCTAGTAGAAATATAGAGCAAATCGCTGGTATAATATTGGAGGAAACTGTTTTCACCAAGAATATATCAACATTAAAGCAGCTGGGGAACAGATTCCGAAAAATATTTGGCACATAGCGGGTGATGAGATGGATTTTATAACAATTGGGGGAAAGATACAGCTGACAACTGAGGATGGGAATATACTGGAGGCTATGGTTTCAGATAAGACAGACCATAGTGTGGATTTTTCCATCCCGGCAGATGACAAAAGGTTCCGTTTTTTTCATGAGGGAGAGAAGGTGGAGGCTGTTGTTTATCACAGCGCCAAAGGTATGTATTTTACTGGGGTCATCGTAAAGAGAGTGAAGGCGGAAGCGCCCACATATACCATTGCGCGACTTGAGAATTTCAAGACCATTCAGAGACGGAACTTTGTGAGGGTGTCCTGCACAGAAGAAATTCTATATACGGCCAATGACTACATCACAAACAGTGTGTCCTTCTCCAAGGATCTGAAAGCTGTGGGAGACGAGATCGCAAGGTACATGAAGCCTGGATTTATGGTGGATCTCAGTGCTGGGGGGATGAAAATCACCTGTGAGGAAGACATCAAGGAAGGGAAGAGAATTATTCTGGAATTTGTCATGAACAATCGTAAAATACAGCTCTGGGGCACTGTGATGCACCGGGAGCTTATGGTGAAGCCTTCAGGAATCAAGTATGATTACGGAATAAGGTTTGACCACATCACAGAAAAAATGCAGGAAACCATTGTGAATCATGTGTTTCTGCTCATGAGAAAATCCACAAAACGTTAGTAAAGGAGGCTATCCATGGGGTACGAGAAAAAAGAAGCAGACAGCGAGCTCATACTGAAATACATTCCTCTTGTGAAGAGGATTGTAGGCCGTATGGATGCTGGGGATGGAGATCTTGATAAAGATGATCTTTTTTCCATCGGTGTCATAGGGCTCATGGATGCCCTGAAAAAATTTGATTCAAAGAAAGGTGTGCCTTTTGAAGCCTATGCCACAGTCCGTATCAAAGGGAATATCATCGATGAGATGAGAAAAAGCGGCAGAGTCTCCAGAGACCGTATTGCGAAGCTTCATGAGTATTATGAGGCCAAGGAGCGTCTGGAGCAGGAGCATCACAGGACGCCGGATGAGCAGGAGATTTGTGATATTCTCGGTATAGGAGAAAAGGAGCTTTCCAAGCTTCATGAGACCGTTCATTATCTCTCCAAAGTGTCCTTTGAAACCACCCTTTTCCATAAAGATGGCAATGAGGTTCAGCTTTCGGATATGATCCCGGATGATGAAACGGATACGCCGGAGGAAGAGCTTCTGAAAAAAGAAAGAAAATTTCTCCTGAAAGAAGCGGTGACAAAACTTTCGGAGAGAGAACAGATCATCCTGGATCTTTATTACGTTCAGGAACTGACCTTGAAGGAAATCGCCTATGCCATGGATATTTCAATCCCAAGAGTGTCCCAGCTTCACGGTAAAATTCTCATGAAGCTCCGGCAGCTCATGGCATAAATAAAAAGGATGGAATCATTATGTTTATTTTTCTTCTGATCCTGGGGGCATCCCTCATGGTCTACGGTTTTAAGAAAAGAGTGGAGGAGACAAAAGAGCAGCATCTTTCTTCCAGTCATAGAGAGTGGATGCCTGGAGCCGTTTCAGAGGCTTCAGGGGCATCTTTGTCACTGGAAACGGAGGAAGAAGTCAAGGACCTTCGTCATCGCATGGAGATGCTGGAAAAAACTCTTTTTGAGGAGCTTCTAAAATGGCAAATGGAGCGGGAAACTCTGAAATCAGGTCTGCTTCATGAGGAGGATATGGAGCTGTCTTTAAGAGGCAGCGAAGTTTTTGAGGAAGAAGAAGTTCTCGAAAAGAAGCCGATGCCGGAACATGTGAAAAAAGTTTGGGATCTTTTAAGAGAGGGACGGAGCACGGCAGAAGCTGCCAGGGAGCTTGGCATCAGTAAAGGGGAGGTTTTACTATTAAAAAACTTATCGAAACACTACAAAGAGTAAAGTCTGAGATCTATATCGCCCTGGGTGCTGGGATCCTTGTGGGTGCCATCCTCATGAACCTTTCCCTGTCTTTCTCTATGAACCTTTCTGTAGAGGAGAAGGCAAGAGACTTAGGTATGGTCTATCCGGAAGAAGTCCGGGTCAATCTGGGAGGAGAAAAAGAAGAATGATCATTAGAAGTTTATATAATGTCACAAGACAAATGAATGTCCTGCAGAAGAAGCAGGAGAACAATTCCGCCAATGCAGCCAATGTGAACACTCCTGGGTTCAAGTATCAGGACCTCATTCAAAGAACCATGGAAGAGTTTGATGTATATAACCGTGCAGGCGGCAGAAACAACAATAGAGTTCAGGAGCTGGGCACCATTAATTTTGGTACAGAGATCGATGGAGCGGTGACGAACTTTACGCCAGGTGTGCTGAAAGAAACGGGGATTGCTACAGATTTTGCGCTGGATGGCAATGGCTTTTTCACCCTTTCTCTTGAAAATGGAGAAACAGGGTACACCAGAAACGGTAATTTTAAAATCAGTGGAGATGGACGTCTTGTGACCCAAGAAGGATATCCTGTACTTGCCGTGAATGGACAGGGTGCAGCAGAAGAGATTTTTGTGGCCGGAGATTTTTTTGAAGTAAGAGAAGATGGAACCATATCTGGTTCTGATCAGAGGCTTCTCATCTCCAATTTCAACAATACACAGAATTTTGAGCTCCGGGGAGAAACCATCTATGTGACAGGGGAAGCCAGTATTGGCATGGGAGATGCGTCTGTGAGACAAGGATACATCGAAAGCGCCAATGTGGACATGGGGGCAGAGATTGTAAAGATGATGGAGATTTCAAGAGAATTCCAGGCAAATCAAAGAGCGCTGACGGTGCTTAATGACACACTTCAGAAGACGGTCAATGAAATTGGTCGTAATTAAGGGAGAAAGCGATGTTTAACGGATTGAGAATCGGTGTTACCGGGATGCAGACATCCCAGAAAGTCATGGATAATGTAGCAGACCAGATCGCCAACAGCACCACAGGTGGTTACAAGAAGAAAGAGGTGCGTTTTGGAGATCTTTTAAGAAATGAGATTTCAAGAAGCCATGCAGCGGTTTCAGAAAACGCGGATGGCGCTTCTGTAGGTATAGGATCCAGAGCCATTGTCTCAAAAACAAACTTCACCCAAGGTGTACTGAAGCCTTCAGATAGCCCTTACCATATGGCGGTGGAAGGCAGCGGGTTTTTCGGTGTCATGACGGGAACGGGGGAGCTTCTTCTTACAAGAAATGGAGCATTCTCTTTGAGTGCAGACGGTGCTTTGACCGATGGGGAAGGAAATGGACTTGTGTATGAATCTTATATTCAACCTGGTAGCATCGGAAACTACGATGGGGTGAGCATTTCGGAAAATGGTGTCATCTCGGGACGGAATGATGCAGGTGAAATGATGGAGCTGGGACGCGTGGCTCTATTTCAGCCAAGTGCTGAAGACGCTCTGATTTCATTAGGTGAAAACAAGTATCTACTTCCAGAAGGCCAGGAGATGGTGAACAGTATTGATAATGCCCAAGGTTTTGGAATCATCCGTCACAAGCATCTGGAAGAGTCCAATGTGGATATTGCTGAAAGCATGACGGAAATGATTCTCACGCAAAGAGCGTATCAGCTCAATGCCAAGAGCATTACTACTGCAGATGAGATGCTGGAAGTGATTAACACTATTATCTAAGTGAGTAGATGAAAGAAGGAGAAGCGGCGATGCTTCTCCTTTAAAATGCTTTTTTTACTTTGCCATGAGCGCCAGTGCTAATGCTCCTTTTATACCGGATTCCACTCCGAGGGAAGGGGTAACGATATACTTATCCAGGTTCTCCATCTGGTCTGTCTTCACATAGCCATTGAGTTTTTCCTTGAGTACTTCTCTGATCTTAGGGATCATATAGGTTCTACCCATGACGCCACCACCCAGAACAATCTTAGTGGGGGAAAGAATCAGGATATAGGACATGAGGGCTTCCGCCATATATTCTGCGATGAAATCAAAGGATTCATGATCCTCTGGGATATCGATTCCCTTCATACCGGTTCTTCCTTCATTGGCAGGACCTGCAGCAAGCCCTTCCAAACAGGTTTTGTGATAGGGGCAGAACCCCTCATAGGTGTCCTTGGGATTTTTATGTATCATAATATGTCCCATTTCCGGATGCAGCATCCCGTTATGGATTTTTCCATCAATGACGTAGCCTCCACCGATGCCTGTGCCTACGGTGATATAGAGGAGCGTATGCTCCTTTTCGTAATCGCCGAAGGTGATTTCCCCAAGTGCAGCTCCGCTGACGTCTGTGGCAATCTCCACGGGGATATTCAGACCTTTTTTCAGACTGCCCAGAATATCAAAATCTCCCCAGTGAGGTTTTGGGGTGGATGTGATATATCCGTATTTTTCCTTGTCCTTGTTCAGCTCCAGAGGACCAAAGCATCCTATACCAAGAGCATTGAGGTTTTTATCTTTGAAGAAATCCAAAGTGTCCTTCATGGTTTCCTCTGGAGTTCTGGTAGGGATGGAAATCTTCTCAAAGATCTCTCCTTTTTCATTTCCAACGGCCAGCACAAATTTTGTGCCTCCTGCTTCAATCGCGCCAAGTCTCATGAAATATACCTCCTAAATGTTTTATTCTTTCGCTTTCTTTTAGTTTGGGTGAAGTTTACTACTCTGTCAATGTTTTCAGTGATTTTCCTAGGGTTCATTTTGTGACCGGTTCCTTTGTGGTATGATGAAGATAAGAAAAGGGTAAAGGGCAGGGAAGAAGACATGATGACCATCAATGATATTGCAAAACTTGCAGGTGTGGCAAAAAGCACCGTCTCCAGATATCTCAATGGAGGATCCGTCAGCAAAAAGACAAAAGAGACGCTGGACCGAATCATCAAAGAAACGGAATATGTGCCAAACACCTTCGCCCAGAGCTTGAAAGTGAAGCAGTCCAATCTCATCGGCATCATCATTCCCAGGCTGAACTCTTATGCGACGAATGAAATCCTTCAAAGTGTGGACCGGTGTCTGAGGGAAAGAAATTATCAGCTTCTCATCGTGAATACAGATCAGGATGTGGACAGGGAAGTGGAGAACCTCTATGCACTCTCCAGACAGAAGGTGGCAGGGATCATTCTTCTAGCTACAGCGGTGACCAAAGCTCATAAGGAAGCCATGGATAAGATCGGTATACCGGTGCTTCTTTTAGGACAGAGAAGTGATGCCACCTATGCCATCGTCCATGAGGAGGAAGAAGCGGGAGCAGCCATGGGCAGGCATGCCCTGAAGCTCGGTCATAAGAAGATTCTGTATCTTGGTGTCACAGAGAAAGATGAGTCTGTAGGCGTTCTCCGGAAGAAAGGTGTCATGGATGTCCTGAAAAACACAGTGGGCATCAAGGTTCAGGAAGAAGAGGTGGATTTTAATTTTGACAGAACTTTTCAGTTTCTGAAAGAATACCTGAAAGGAAGAGATGAAACCTATATTCTCTGTGCCACAGACAACATTGCGCTGGCAGCGTATAAAGCCAGCATCACCCTGGGGAGAACAGTGCCGGAGGATGTCTCAATATCCGGCTTTGGCGGGTACTCCATCACGGATCTTGTGACGCCGTCCATTACGACAGTGCGCTATGCTTATAAGGAAATGGGCAGAATCGCTGCGGAAAATCTTTTAAGGCTTCTTCAGGGAGAAGAGATTCCGAAGAAGATTGCGCTCAGTGGAGAGTTTCTCCCAAAAGAATCCACCAAAATGCTTTAAACAGCGGAGTGCAGCATTTCACCTAAAACGCAAAGGTTTTAGGTGATTTTTTATTTTTGAAAGTTTTTTAAAAAGTTTGCCTGATACCCTTTACAAATGAAATGAGATACACTACAATAAAACTAAATTAGAACCGGTTCCAATTATCAGATAAAATTATAGCACGAACTTATCTTAGATAAAATAGTACAAAAGAGAAGATAATCATTGGTAATGAATGGAGTTGAATCAGAATTGATTTGATCGGCATGAAATTCTGATCAAGTGATTGCTGAGGATTAGGTTTAAAAAATACAAATTGTAAGAACCGGTTCAATATTTTGCTGCACACACCTTTATGCTACCCTAAGATGGAGGAGGAAATCTTATGAAACATGAAAAATCGATTCAAGACATCCTGCAGGCCGTAGGCGGAAAAGACAACATCAAGAACTTTGAGCATTGTGCCACAAGACTTAGAATTATCCTGCACGACAACAGCAAGGTGGACAAAGCTCTCGCAGAAAATGTGGAGGGCAGTAAAGGGTATTTCTTCAACACCGGCCAGCACCAGTTTATCTTTGGAACCGGAAAAGTAAATGAAGTGTACCAGGAATTCCAGTCCAGCCAGGGCACAGGAGAGACCACAAGTTTCAAGGATGATGTGTACTCCAATATGAACGCTGGACAGAAGATTGTGAGAACCTTAGCGGATATTCTGATTCCTCTGATTCCTGCTCTTGTGACCACTGGTCTTCTCATGGGACTCAGAGGTCTCCTCCTGGAACTTGGTGTGGAAATGAGCGATACTGTGCTCACTTTGTTCCAGATGCTTACGGATACGGCATTTGCCTTCCTTCCTGTGCTCATCGCCTATAGCGCTACCAAGAAATTTGGGGGAAATCCCATCATCGGTATCGTCGTTGGTCTTATGATGGTTGCGCCACAGCTGCCCAACGCTTGGGCTGTTGCAGGTGGAGACGCAGCGCCTCTTTATGTGAGCCTTCTTGGCATCAGCATTCCTCTTGTCGGATATCAGGGATCCATCATTCCTGCTATAGTAGCTGGGCTTCTGGTGGCGAAGATTGAAAAAAACCTCAGAAAAGTGGTGCCTCAGCTCATTGACCTGGTGGTAACGCCGTTCCTGACACTGACAGTTACCATCTTCCTGATGCTGTTTATCTTAGGACCCATCACTCATCAGATGGAAGTGTATGTGACAGATTTCATCCTGATGCTTATTGAAGCGCCTCTTGGCATAGGCTATATGATTTATGCAGGCCTTCAGCAGGTGCTTGTCATCACAGGTCTTCATCATTCTCTTTCCATCTTGGAGCTGCAGCTTCTGGCTGAGACAGGCACCAATGTGCTGAATCCTCTTGGCACGGCCAGCATGGCGGGACAGTTTGGCGCAGCTATCAGTGCAGCGCTTCTCATGAAGAACAAGCTGAAGAAAACCAATGCCATCTCATCCACCACATCCACACTTTTTGGCATCACAGAGCCGCTTCTTTTCGGCGTGAACCTGAGAAGCATGAAGATTTTCATCTCGGGTATTCTGGGTGGCGCCATCGGCGGACTTGTAACTTATATCTTTGGACTGACTGCTACAGGTATGGGGATCACCTTTATTCCAGGGCTGCTTCTATATACCAGTTCCATCGGTGCTTTGGTTCAGTACCTTATTGTCATCACTTCAGCTTTTGCCAGTGCATTCTTCTTTGTGAGACTGCAGGCAAAGAAGATTTCTGAAGAGATCAATGCCTGACAGGAACGGATGCACGGAGGATCATGGATCGAAGGATGAGGAGGATAATGATGAATAAAAAAGTACAGAAGAATGGAGCCATGGATTTCCATGTGCTCCCTCCCCATGGTCTTCTCAATGACCCCAATGGTCTGGTGCATTTTAAAGGTTTGACCCATATATTTTTTCAGTGGAATACAGAAGGCACAGATCACAGCTACAAAGCCTGGGGACATGCAGTGACAGATGACTTTGCTCATTACACGTACCATGAGCCGGCACTGCTGCCGGATGCGCCATATGACAAAAACGGGTGCTATTCGGGAAGTGCCCTGGTTCATGAAGAAAAACTCTATCTCTTCTATACAGGAAATGTGAAGAATGCAGATGGAGAGCGTGAGAGCTATCAGTGTGCCGCTGTATCAGAAGATGGGTTCACCTTTAAAAAACTTGGACCGGTCATTGGCGAAGTTCCCGGATATACTGCCCACGTGCGCGATCCTAAGGTCTTCAGAGGGGACCTGGGAGAATTTTATATGGTTCTTGGGGCTCAGAGAGAGGACCTTACGGGGGATGCCATCCTCTACAAGTCTTCAGATCTTCAGAACTGGCAGCTGCTTGGTTCTCTCCTGGAGGAGAGAGAGGAGCTTGGATATATGTGGGAGTGTCCGGATCTTGTGAGGATTGGAAATCAGGATGTGTTTCTTTTTTCTCCTCAGGGGCTGCAAGAGGATGGATACCGCTTCAGAAACATCTTCCAGACGGGATATTATACCGGTAGATTCGAGGCTGAAAGGTTCCAGAAAGATAAAAACTCTTTTGATGAACTGGACCGGGGATTCGAGTTTTATGCGCCTCAGACCTTTGACATGCCTGATGGAAGAGTTCTTCTTCTAGGATGGATGGGCACCATGGAGAAAGAGAAGGAAGAAGCCTTGCCGACGATGAGAGAAGGGTGGGTCCATCACCTGACTATACCAAGAGAACTTCGGGTCAATGCAGAGGGGAAGGTTCTCCAGACACCAGCTTTAGAGCTGATGCGTTTCTTCAGAGAAGAAAATGTGGTAAGCGGAAAGGATTTGACGATTGGAAGAAAGGAATCATTTCTTCTGGAGGTTCTTAATGAGCATGAGGCTCAGAGAATCCGTATCCGGGTATCTTCTGATGTGGAACTGAAGCTGGAGGATCGCTGGTTTACGGTGGAAAGAATCTCCTGGCTGGATGGGAAGAAGGAAATCCGGCAAGCGCCGCTGCCGCTGGGGCTGAAGGACCTGAAAATCATAGGAGACCATACTTCGCTGGAGATTTTTATCAACGGAGGAGAAGAGGTGTTTTCCTTGAGGTGTTTTGATGATGACTCAGATAGAATGATCTCTCTTGTGAGCTCAGAAACAGTGACTTTGAAGATATCAGGATTTCAAAAAGACTGAGGCTAAAAGGTTTTATATAGGGAGCAGATGCGAGGCATCTGCTTTTTGTTTTTATCAGTTTTATAGGGAAGTGATAACCGATTGTGAACAAGAGCAGCGTAGTATAGGCTTAGGTTGATTCGTTATAAGTATTTTGATATAATTTCAATAAAATTAGTATAAATACAGATTATTTTTCAGTAGAAATGGAGAAGTGAGAAAATATGGACTATAATACCGCTACAATGATCTACGGATTTTCTGGGTTTCATCGACGAGAGAATAAACTCACACCACACCTGAAGCTGATGCATCTGATGATGGAGTCCTATGAGAAAGAGGAGCGGAATTTTAGGCTTACTCTTGATGATTTCTATGTCTATGTTGATATTGTTACTAGGCAGATCCATAAAAGCAGCAATCAAAGTTTCCGGGAGGATTTTAATTATATCTTTGAAGATCCAAAAGCAGAGTTTGTGCTTTCTGAAATCAGGGAGCATGTGATGAAACGTTCATTCATCCGTTTTTTTCTCCCTCTGATGGACAGAATATAAGAAGCAGGTGAAAAGGCAGGCGCATTCAGCGCCTGCCTTTTGTGCTCCTATTTCTAAACGTCTGCTCTTTTGTCCATGTAGTCCTTGATTCGATTCATCTGATCTGTTTTCTTTTTGTTCACCACGGTGTTGATGGCTTTATAGATGGAGCTGATCTGATAGCCTTTTTTATGGAAATGGAGATAGAGCACTTCGTTTTTCATATCAATCTCCACCGAGTTGGTAGAAACCAGAAGATCAAATTGGTGCTTTTTCAGCTCTTCTTCTGTAAGTTCTGATTCTGCATAGATTTCCACCTCAATCATGCTGTTGAAGTTTGCGATAAGAACGTCCTCAACCGATTTTGCATGATTCTGGCTGAGGTGGCTGTAGAGAAGCACTTTACAGGACTTGAAGTTTTTGAAGAGATAAGTTGTGAGGCTCTCGCTGTGGATTAGAAGCGTATAGTAGAGTTCTTCCAGAAGATCCTCAGATATGGCCACTCCCCGCCCGTTCAGAATGTCTTTAAAATAACTGGTCACAAATGTGTAGAAGAAAGGGTACTCCACCTGATGATGGGTAACGATGATGAAGTCCCGACTTCTGAATAGTATATAGTCAGGAAGAATCCGATATCCCTTCCCTTTACTATGGAGCTGGATGAGTTTATACAGCTCAATGAGAAAAGGCCAATACTTTGGGGGAGGGAGCAGGAAAACTTCTTTGGTTTCTTCAATCATGGTAAAGAGTTCCCGGGTGTTCTTCTGAAAATCCGGGTCTTTTTGAAGCCGCTCTTTATAGTAGTCTGTAGTGTATTGAAGCTTCAGGAAAGTGAGTTCATCCGAGACGGTGTCCAGAGACAGTGTGCCTAGTGGAAAGCTGGAAAGATTTCGATAAAGCTCTTGACGGATCTCGGGCAGTTTTTTCTCAGTGAAGAAAGATACAGGATAGGGCGGATGAAGGTGTCCTTTGTGGGCTCTCGTAAGTGAAACGGCAAACTGAAAAAGAATCTCCTGGGATCTGACGAACTTTTTATACTCATTGCAGTAAGGTGGAAAAGTTCGAAGAAGACGCTGAAGAATCTCCTTATCCAAATTTTTGAAGGGCCATTCTCCCTGGTGGTAGGCTTCAGAGAAGTACCTGTTATAAAATCTCCGGACGAAAAACTCCACACCTTGGACTGCCAGAGGGCTTCCAGACAGTTTAAGATGATAGGGTTCCAGAGCTTTTCTGATTTTTTTAAGAATCCTCTCCAAAGAGGAGGAGCTGAGATAAAAATGCTCCTGGAGTTCTGTTAAGGTTGCCTCACCCTGGAAGAAAAGATATTCAAGCAGCTGGAATCCGATGCTCTCCCGAAGAAGTTTTCTTTGGAAATAATCCATGCCGATATGATTAGGAAGAAGAAGTTTTATCCCTTCGTTGGAAGAAAGGATTTCTCCAGAAAGAGGAGAAAGGTCCAATCTCAGCTCATCCAGATAGTTCAGGACGCTTCGCTGAGAAAGGTGAGAAATCTCTGAAAGAACCTGAATGGTGATGGGGTCGTATTTTCTGTACAGCGCATTCAAGAGGGTATATTTCTTTTTATCTTTTTCCGACAGGATTTTCCACATAATGATCTCCTTCAAGACTCCATAATAGTCCTAGTGTAACATAACTGAAGTATAGCAAGGGGGGGATTTCTGAATTCGTCAAATTTTGCATATGGATACGCAAAAAATGAAGAAACCATACAGAATAAATTTGATAAAATATAAATAGCTTTGGATAGTTATTATTATAAAATACAAAATACAAATAAGGCAAATGAGATTCGACATTCACTTGTTTTATTTTGTTTGTATAGCAAAAGATTAAGATTAGGAGGATGAACTATGAAAATGACCTTGCGTAGAGGAAGTGCGCTGCTTCTTGCCATGATCCTACTTCTGCAGAGCGTGTTTACCATTCCGATGGAAGTGCACGGAGAGGCAGTGGGAGAAAAGGAATTTTTGATCAGAGCGGCTCATGTTACAGACCTTGAAAAGAATCTTACAAAGTCCATGAAAGCTGGTGTAGAGTATCTACTGGCTCTGGACATGAAAATGACCCTTCAGGAGGGAGAAGAGAAGAGTAATCTCACTTTAGCCTTACCTGATTTTTTTGCGCCAGAGAACCTTACGGATCTGGAAGAGGCGCTTCAGATCACTTTTGAAAACGGAACGCTCCATTTGTCTTTAACAGGAGACAACAGCTTTGAAGGAATCCTTTATATTCCGTTTAAGGTGACAGGAGAAGACAAGGAAGCATCCATAGCTCTGGATCTTACGGATGAAGGCTATATCCTTTCCTTTGTGCCTGCACCGATAGAGGAAGAAATGGACATTGAGGAAGCTTTGTCCCTTCCAGAAGAAAGTGCTTCTATGAGCACAGTGGAAGAAGATTTCCGGTTTATTGAGATTCAATTTACAGATGAAGCTGGAAATATCTTCAGTGCGGATAATCCCTACAGCATCGACGGGAAAGAAACGGGGAGGATCCAATTCTCTTTCCATCTTATAGAAGGACATCATGTGGAAGCAGGAGATACGTTAAGTTTTCCGCTGCCAAAGGAGCTGAAACCTGTTACTGCTACCAGTGGACTTCTTGGAGATATTGGAACCTGGACCGTCTCCTTAGATGGTCAGGTGAATTTTCTCTTCAATGAGAATGTGGATGGAGATAATGTAAATGGGGAATTTTGGTTCCAGGTATTTCTGGATGAAAAAGAGATGGGTGAGACCGTGGAACAGGTCATCGAGTTTGAGGGATATCCTGATTTTACACTGAAGTTCCCTGTAAGCCCTAAGGGAGGTACTGCCATTGACAAAAAGGGAACCATCAACCGGGAAGGATGGAATGCAACAGAAGCTTACTGGAGTGTGGATATCAATACGGCTCTTCTGAAGATGGTGGATCCTGTGATCACCGATGTGATGCCCAAAAATATGATATTCAAGGAAAGCAGCCTTGTGGTGAGATTGCTGGAAATGAATGCCAAAGGGGAAAGAACTCCGGGAAAAATTTTGGATTCTTCTCAATATACTTTGACGATGGATTTAGGGAATCCTAAGATCACTCTTCATTTAGAGGGAGAAGATCTTAAGAAAGCGTACCGCCTGGAGTACACCACAACCATCCAGGAGCCTTCAGAAGGCTTCTCTGGAGTTCAGGTTTTTAAGAATAAAGCAGAGCTTACAAGCGATGGTAAGATGAATGCAGCAGAGGCCACCGTTTCCAGTGGCTATGGAGATGCGCTGAAAAAGAAAGCACCTATCTATGACAGTGTAAAGCAGCAGCTGAGCTGGGAGATTGAATACAACTACAATGAAAAAACCATTCCGATGGATGTGGCGTATCTAACAGATACCTGGACTCCGGCGGGGGTTATGAATCTTGTAAATGACAGTCTCTTTGTTTATCCAGTGGACATTGACGAAGAGGGGAATGCTTCTCCTTCAGAAACACCACTGAGTCATGAGCTCTATAAACTGACTTATGACCCAGGGAAGGGCTTCAAACTTGAGTTTCTTCAGGATAATAAGGGACAGGCTTATGTCATCCGCTATAAAACTCAGCTGGTGAATACATCAGGAGATCCAATCATCACAGGTTCAGGCACAGTAAACAATAAAGTGGAAACGGGACAGGGGAAAACATCCTCTGGAAGTGGCGGGTATGGCCAGCAGGGGCTTATTAAGAGAATGGTGGGCACTGATGTCGGAAAGAAAGAAATCACATATGAAGTGGTCATCAACAGAAACGGCTATGTCATGGAGAATCTGGTACTTACGGATCAGTTCACAGGGGATGGATTATCGCTTCTAAAAGATACAGTGCTGATCAAGGACAGCAGCAATGTGGCATTGGTGGAGGGGACAGACTATCTGCTGAGCTACACAGCGCCGTCTGGAACCACACCTGGAAGTTTTAAAATAGAATTTCGAAAAACCATTGATAAACAGCTGACACTCACCTATACCACGCATTTCGAAAGAAACAGTGACGGCACGGCAACCTACAAAAATACTGCGGGCATCACATGGAAGTATGATGGAAAAGACTATAACATCGGTGGAATTACGGTAGACACTACACCTAAGGGACATACAGCAAAAAATGGTGTCAAGAACGGAAGTTATAACGCGGTGGAGAAAAAGATCACTTGGTCCATCCATACAAATTATGCAAGGCTTCCCATTGGGAATCCTTATATCATTTCGGATGTGCTGGATGCCAGCCAGGAATATGTGGCGGATTCTCTCAAGGTGTTCACTTATGAAGTGAATGGAGCAGGCTCCATCATCAATGAGATAACTATGGCACCTGAACTGTATCAGGTGGTATATCCTTCAGAAGGAAATGGAAACAGGATCACCGTGTCTCTTGTGGGGCAAGAAAACGAAAGAATCGCAGTCGGAATCCGGTTTAAGACGAAGTTCAGAAATGAACTGGTCAGTAAGCCTTCTGTAGAAAACAATGCGACCTTCCAAAGTGGAGAGACCAGCTTTGGTTTAAATGCCACAGTGACCATTCCTTATGGCGGACAACTGGCGGATAAAAAAGGGGTGCAGGCAGGAGCTTTCAATGAGCGTGCAGACTGGACCGTATATCTGAATCCAACACAATCGAAACTTTCGAACTATGTCCTTACGGACAGACCGGATCTTAATTCGGTCTTACTGAAAGAAACCTTTAAAGTTGTCTTGGGAGTTGTAGGAATAAATGGGAACATCACCAAATCAACCACAGTGCTGGAAAAAGGCGAGGATTACACCCTGGAGTTCTACTCCGATCCTGTCACGGGCAATGAGCGGTTTGAGCTGAGCTTCCTGAATGATATCACTGAAGCTTATGTGCTGAGCTACAGCTCCTATATTGACCCGGAAGCGCCTAAGGGCGAAGCAATAAAAAATGCCTATACTGCCACAGGAACGAATGGCCAAACGGAGGTGGATGGCGGTTCCACTTCAGAAATTGTGAAGGGAAATGGTGGCGGAGGAACTGGAAGCAGTGTCCGTGGTGGTCTTACCCTCACAAAGATGAATGAAAAGAGAGAACTTCTTTCCGGAGCGAGTTTTGGCCTCTACACTTCTGATAGAAAGCAGCTTTTAAGAGAAGCTGTGACAGATGAAAAAGGTGCATTGACCTTTGGCGGTCTCAGAAGGGGCAAGTATGTTCTGAAAGAACTGAAAGCGCCCAAGGGTTATGTTATCAGCGATGAACTGGCAAATGGAATAGAAATTATACTGGATCATACAACGGATGGGGAGATGAAGATTCTAAGCTACACTAATGAGAAGACCAAAGCAACCATCCGAAAAGTCACCTCGGGAGGAACACTCATCGCTTCAGAAGCAAAGTTTAATCTCTATAAAAAGGATGGTACTCTTTATAAGCAGAATCTGAAAACGGTGGACGGTGTCATTCTTCTGGAAGACCTTCCTGTAGGGAGTTACTATGTGGTGGAGACCCAAGCACCAGAAGGATACATCAAAAATACAGCGAAGCATAATTTCGACATCCGCATCGAAGAAAACGGAACCCAGAAGAAAACTGAGGTGGTTGTCAAAAATTATAGAGGTTCTGTAGAACTGAAGAAAATAGACAAGAATGGACAGGCGCTCACTGGAGCGGTATTCAGTCTTCTCGATGCAGAAGGGAAAATCCTCCGTGAGGATCTTCGGGTGGATTCTGAAGGACGTTTAAGAGTAAGCGATCTTTCTCCGGGAAAATATAAACTTATGGAGACGGAAGCTCCATCAGGATATCTGCTGAACGTGAAAGGTATGGAGTTCGAAATTTCAGAAAGTGTGGAGGGTGAGCCAGAAACCTTCAGTAAGGACAATTATGTCAACTATAAAGGTGCGGCTGAACTTTATAAAACTGATGCCGCAAAGAAACCTCTTCAAGGAGCTGTCTTTAAGGTGGTGGATGAGAATGGAGTTACAGTTCAGGAGAACCTTGTATCCAGAGAAGATGGAAGAGTTCATGCGCTGAACCTTTCCCCTGGAACCTACAGCTTTGTGGAAACCAAAGCCCCTGCGGGGTATGTGCTGGACAGAACACCAAAGTCTTTTGTGATCCCATCCAGTAATAGCGGCGAGCCTTCTATGGTCGTTGCGGGAGACCGCATAAACTATAAAGGTTCTGTGTACATGAAAAAAGTAGCAGAAAATGGAAATCCGTTAAGCGGTGCAGTGTTTGCGCTGTATGAAATACTGGGTGATGTGAGCGTGAAGGTGGGTGAATACACCAGCACCTCCATGGGGCTTGTCACTGCTGGAAATCTGGCTCCTGGTTCTTATGAGTTCATCGAAGTGAAAGCGCCGGAAGGCTATATGACCAATGAAGAACCTGTGGCTTTTGTAATTTCAGACGAAGCCGAAGGAGAACCGCTTCAGGTGAATGCGGGAGAGGCTGTAAACTACAAGGGCTCTGTCCTTCTTACAAAACTCGGTGAAGAAGAAGCACGTCTTGAAGGGGCTGAATTCAGTCTCTATCAGGAAGGTGTGGAAGAGGCTCTTATGGAGGGTCTTGTGACAGATGAGGAAGGGGAGCTGATCCTCTTGAATCTATCTCCAGGAAACTATTACTTCATGGAAACCAAGGCGCCAGCTGGATATATCAGGAACCTTGAACCGCTGTTTTTCAGTATCCAAGACACGGATACTGGAGTTCCTGAAAGAGTTTCGGTATCCATGGAAAACCATAAGGGATTGGTCCTTCTTCAAAAAGAAAACAGCGAAGGAGAGCCACTAATGGGAGCGGTCTTCGCACTATACAATGAGTCCGGTGACGTGGTCCTGGAAAACATCACTTCTGATGATGAAGGAGTGGTGCGCATAGGATCTCTCGCGCCAGGAAAATATCTTTTGAAAGAAACCAAAGCCCCAGAAGGATACCTTCTTAATACAGAGTCCGTAGCGTTCTCCATTGCTGAGAGTGCGGAAGGGGTACCTGAAGCGCTTCATTTAGGAAGTTTTATCAACTATTTTGGCAGTGCAGAACTGGTAAAGACAAATGAGGATGGAGAGCTTTTAGCTGGTGCTGTCTTTGAGCTTCGAGACGAAGAAGGACAGGAAGTGCTGCGGGAAGGTCTCACCACAGATGAAGAAGGAAAAGTGAAACTTACGGCTCTAACACCTGGAACCTATGGGTTGTACGAAGTGGAAGCGCCAAAGGGATACCTGAGAAACCTTGAACCTGTGATGTTCACCATACCCGAGAAGGCGGAAGGCGAACCTGAAACCGTTCTGGTGGGGCCTTTTGTGAACCATAAGGGAACTGCAGTGCTGAAAAAGGTGGATGAGGAAGGAAACGGACTGATGGGGGCAGAATTTGCCCTGTACGATGAGGAAGGTCTTCTTCTTCAGGAGGAGCTGGTATCGGATGATGAGGGGAAAGTGCTCATAGAGGATCTGTCTCCAGGCACCTATGTGCTGAAAGAAGTGCAGTCTCCAGAAGGCTACCTTTTAAATCTCACAGAAATTACATTCACCATAGAAGACACTTATGAAGGAACTGTTGACGTGCTTAACTTGGATGCGTATATCAATTATCTGGGCAGCGCTTATCTGATAAAGACAGACCATGAAGGAAATGCTTTATCAGGTGCTACTTTTGATGTGGTATCAGAAGAAGGAGAGCGGGTCAGAGAAGGTTTGAGAAGTGATGAGAATGGAAAGGTTCTGGCCAGTGACCTGGCACCTGGAAAATACTACTTTGAAGAGACCAGGGCACCGGAAGGGTATCTGAGAAATACAGAGAAAGTATTCTTTACCATAGCTTCTTCGGAAGAAGGGGCTCCGGAAGCCATAGATGCAGGCTCACTGGTAAATTACAAAGGTTCAGCTGTCCTTAGAAAAACAGCAGTGGACGGAACAGGGCTTAAGGATGCAGAGTTTGCTCTCTACAACGAAGAAGGTCTCCTGCTTCTGGAAAACCTGACAACAGATGGGGAAGGTTCCCTTCTTCTGGAGGAGCTCTCCCCTGGAAGCTACTGGCTGGAAGAGACAAAAGCGCCAGAGGGTTATATCAGAAATACCGACAAAATATCCTTTGAGATTCCGATGGAAGCAGAAGGAGAGCCTTTAGAGCTCACCTTGGATGAGTTTATCAACTGGCAGGGAAGTGTTCTTCTTCGAAAGTCCGATGACACTGGAAATCCATTGGCAGACGCTGTCTTCGCCCTTAGAAAAGACAATCAGACAATAAAAGAACTCACAACCGACGCGCTGGGGCAGATCCTTGTAGAAGGTCTAACTCCGGGTGGATATGAGTTTATGGAAATCAGTGCTCCGGCAGGTTTTATTCTGGATCCGACCATTCATGAATTCAGAATTCCTGCGGATGCGGCTGGAGAACCAGAACAGATTCTTATGGGCACAATCAAAAATCATCAGGGAAAAATTGTGCTGGAAAAGACCGATGAGAAGGGGGCGCCTCTAGCGGGTGCTGTCTTTGAACTGAGGGACCAGGAAGGAACCTTGATCCGTAAAGAACTGGTCTCTGATGAGGAAGGAAAAGTGAAAGCGGATGGTCTCTTCCCTGGAAGCTATCTATTAAGAGAGATTCAGGCGCCAGCAGGCTATATCCGAAATGAACAGACGCTTCAGTTTACTGTGACAGAAGAACATCTCGGAACTCCAGAAGTCTTGAATCTCGGTAAATTTGTGAACTACAGAGGAAGCCTTCTCTTGAAGAAAGTGGACGAAGAAGGACAGCCTTTACAGGGTGCTCAGTTTGAACTGAAGCATCTCGATGGTGAAATGGAAAGCAGCTTCCATGTAAGTGATGAGAGCGGATACATAAAGATTGAGGATCTCTCACCTGGAAGATATTCCATAGAAGAAATCAAAGCACCAGAAGGTTATACCAGAAATGAAGAAGTATTTACGTTTACGATTTTGGAGAGCAGCCTTGTTACACCAGAAACCGTACGGATCACAGTGGTGAATACGCTGGAGTTTGACGATACGGAAAGTAAGTCCCCAGGGAATGAACTTCCCGCCACGGGAGAATCAGAAAATGAGATACTCCTACCTCTTTTGGGAACAATGCTTGTTCTGGCTGGGGTATTCCATCTCATAAGACGTAAAAAAGGAAAAATAAGCTAATTAAAAAGATGTGTTCCACAGGATTAAATACCTGTAGGAGCACATCTTTTTTTGTGACAAAGCCGTATTTTATGGTTGCTGCAGCTTTTCTGTTTTTGGTTCTAGAGCACTTCAGAGAGTGCCAAAAGCAGGATTCCTGACAACACTGTGATGATGCTGGCGTACTGTGGTTTATTTAATTTTTCTTTCAGAAAGATTCTCGAAAGAAGCACAGAAAACACACTGTAAGAGGCGATGAGAGGGGCTGTGATGATGGCATTTCTTGCCATGGCATACACGTAGAAGAACTGTCCCAGGGTCTCAAATCCGGCAGCCAGTCCCCGGTCCTTCTGTTTCAGAAGGGAGAAGGGTTCTTTCTTTATTCTCAGATACAGAAGGAGCAGCAGAGCGCAGAGGAAAAAGGTGAACTCGTAGGCGAGAAGAGCCTGATCCTCCCCGATGAGCTGAAGCTCATCCAGATAGATGGCATCAAAAAATGTGCCCAGTCCATCAATGATACTGTAGACGATGGGAAACAGGATGGAGAAAAGTCCAGTGCGGTACTTCTTTTTTTCCTGTGGGGAGAGAGGGAGAAGGTCTGCTTCTTTCTTTTCCACCAAGGCCAAGGCGAGAACCCCCAGGGTGATGGTTAGAATGGCTAAGATTTCCATCCAGCTTAAGGTGTGGTCAAAGAAAAAGAATATGAGAAGTGCTGTGACTACGCCGGAAGAGTTCTGGATGGGAGAAGAGATGGAAAGCTCAATATAGCGCAGTCCCAGATATCCTATGGTCATGGACAGGATGTACATGAAAGATACAGGGAAATAAGTGACAAGGTAGAGGGGAGAGAACTCCACTTTTTTTGTCACCATGTAGAGGAAGCCGTGGAGCCCCATGACAAGACCCACCATGATTGCTGTCTTCAGATGGCTGGTTTTGTCAGAGGGGACAGCTCCCTTTTTATAGAATAAATCAGAGAATGCCCAGGATAACGTGGTGATTATGGCAAACAGTAACCACATAATAAGTTGTCGCTCCTTTGTTGTAAATTTTGTGTGATGATAAATTTAATTAAGTTTACTAAAGAATTACTGGATTCATTTCTGATGAAGGGAATCTATATCATCATACCCCAAGGAAAGGTTTTTTGTATAGCGCTTTTTGAGAAAAGTGCTGAAGTTTCTGTATAGAGATTCTGAAGGGTTCTTCCTGAATGTAATGTATTTTAAGGTTCTGGTAAGGTTTAAGGGAGGTTTTTCGGCAGAGAGAAATGCTAAGGACAAAGCGAAGATAGGTCTATGATTAGTGTTATCGTTATTTTGGCAATCCATGGACAGAATTGAAAGGGTATGAATATTTTGTCAAAAATTCAAGAGTGTATGGCTTATGTTTCTAGTGAATATTATAATAATATTATATTTATTTGTCTTAGTTTTAACATAAGTTTGAAAGGTTGATGTTCCATCCTCAAAAGATGGTGAAGAGAAGATTTTAGCGAAAATGAGGGGTTTCTATGAAAGAAAGGTATCTTTATCCCCTGAGTGATTCTTCCATTGATATAAGAGGTGGAAACAAAGCGAAAAATCTGAGGTATCTGATGAAGCACAAGTATCCGGTGCCAAAAGGGTTTGTGCTTATTTATGATGCGCTGGAGCAGTATGGAAAAGACGCTAAAGAAGTTCTTGCGATGATACGGAAAGAGCTCATGGAAAATCTCCATCCGGGGATTTCTTATGCGGTCAGATCTTCGGCATCTCTAGAGGATCAGGGGGATTATTCCTGTGCAGGAGCATTTGAGAGTTATCTTCATGTACGGGAACGGATGAAGTTCTGCAGAAAATCCTTGAGGTATGGGATTCTCTTCAGTCAGAGAAGCTCAAAGCTTATTTGGCCCAGAGCGGACTGTCAAATAAAAGCATCCGTATGGCTGTGATTATTCAGGAGATGGCCCATGCGCAAGTCTCTGGTGTTGCTTTTTCTAAAAATCCCATGACTGGGTTTTCAGAAATCATACTGGAAGCGGCTGTGGGCGATGGAGAATCTCATATTATGGAGAAAAATGCCCCAGAGAGATGGGTGGAAAAGTGGGGAGTCTGGAAGGAAAAGCCATCGGATCCACTATTACCCGAAGAGGTGTCAAGAAAGCTCTGCAATGAGGTGGACAGTATTGCCAAGGACTATGGACGTCCAGTGGATGTGGAATGGGTTTATGACGGGAAAAACATCTGTTTTCTTCAGGTGAGGCCCATCACAAAACTGGATATACCCGTGTATTCCAATAAAATCACCAAAGAGATGCTTCCTGGCGTCATCAAGCCCTTGGTGTGGTCCGTGAACACTTCTTTCGTCAATAAGATCTGGCGGGAGATTCTGGTGAGTCTTACGGGGGATGAAACCATTGATCCGGATGATCTCACCGGCTATTTCTACGGCAGAGCCTATTTCAACATGGCTCTTTTCGGTCAAGTGTTTGAAAGTATGGGGATTCCCTATGAAGGTCTTGAACTGCTTCTTGGGGTGGATGAGAGAACTATAAAAAAGGCAGAAGCAAGCAAAAGAAAGTTCATGAAAGAGTTTGGGGACGAGGAAGGAAAGAAATACCATCTGAAGGCAGAAGAGAACGCTGTTCTCGGAAAAAGAATGCAGGTGGAGAATCTTCTTCTGTCTGAGGAGCCCATGACTTTTCCGGAAAATGCCTTTATCGTGGGCAATATCCGCATGGGTTTTGGCCATTACCGCATTGCCATGGCCATAGCCAGCTGTGCCCATGCTCTGGGATACAAGCCCTATTGGTTTGATCTCAGTAGTTTCCATGGCACCACGGGCAGTGAAATGATCAAAAAACAGAATGCGCTGTACTCTTTTGGGCCAAAGCTTTCCCAAAGAAGCAGACTTTTTAACCGATTGTACTGGGAGCCTCTCAACAGTGAAGGATTCCGGAAGCTTTCTTATAATGCGGTGGATCAGAAAAATGCGGAGCTTCTGGTGCCTCTTTACGCCAATTTTCCGAAGGACATCCCCTTTGCAGGAACCCATGTGTGGCCTGCCCAAGGTGCAGTCCATGGGGGACTGAAGAATGTGGCCAATGTGATTCCGGACAACTGGCCCATGGGGCTTCATCTGTCTGAAGGAGCCCTTCATACGGTGCAGACGCCCTTTGCCTTCGCGGGCTACAAGATGCTGAAAGGAATGACAAAAACGAAAACCTTGGGTATGCCTTCCGGCAGCCTTCTGTATACAGGTCATTATGTGGACCATGAACTGGTGTCAAATCTATACGAAGACACGGAAAAAAGAAGGAAAAGGATCGAAGAGGGAAAGCCTTTAAGGCTTCTCATTCCGGTGGGTGGGGCAGGCGCTGGAAAAGAGATGATTAAAGAGCTTCTCAGGTACCTGGCACCAAGGATTGAAAAGAAAGAAGTGCAGGTTCTCTTAAACTTTGGAGACCATCTGAACATGTACGAGGCCCTTTGCAAAGAGCTGCCTGAACTTATGAAGGGAGCGGCGGTGCACTTTGACACCTATGAGGAAGTGGAGAAGATGGCACTTCATATGGACCAGCATCCGGAAGGGATCCATGTCTTTTATCATCAGGATATTTTTGAGGCGGTCTATGCCACCAATCTTCTCATGAGAGAGTCAGATCTTCTTCTCACAAAGCCCAGTGAGCTTTCTTTTTACCCTATTCCGAAGCTCTTTCTGAAACGTGTGGGAGGTCACGAAGCCTATGGTGCCATTTATGCTGCCCAGCAGGGAGATGGCACGGCAGAATGTGAAACAAAGGAAGAAATGATCGGCATGATGGAGGCGCCGCGTTCTCAAAAGGAGCTTCTTCTTGCCATGAACCGCCGTATCCTTCAACTTCATAAGCAGCAGGTGTATCATGGTGGATATGAAGTGGTGAAGCTTCTGACGGAGAGAGAATCATAAAGTTAAAAAGATGGAGTCCTGAGCTTCTAGAAGAATCAAAGAAAAATAAAAAAGTTCAGCTCTATCCAATAACAGAAAAATATGCAAAAATATCACCATGAACCTTTGACAGCAGAGGGATTCATGGTGATTTTTATCGTTCTTTTTTTTGAAAACGATTTTCCGTCTGTTCATTTTTTAGGATATTTTAGTAGAATTATCGGTTTTAAGAACGTTTACATCGGTCTACAATGAAACTATCAAAACAAACGGGGGTAACATACATGAAAAAAGTCGCAGCTTTACTACTTTCTGCCGTGATGATTCTTTCACTGGCAGCATGCGGAACAAAAGAAGAGGCACCAAAGGAACCAGGCAATGAGAATCCTGTGGAAACGCCTAATGAAGAAGATAAAGAAACCAAGAACCTTGTGATTTACTGTCCGCATCCACTGGAATTCATCAACCCTCTGGTCAGCGAATTTGAAACCCAGAGCGGCATCAAGGTGGAAGTCATTGCAGCAGGGACAGGAGAACTGTTAAAGAGAGTAGAATCTGAAGCAGCAAATCCACTGGGGGATATTTTCTGGGGGGGATCCTTATCCACAGTAAAGCCACTGATGAATCTTTTTGAAGGCTACACCAGTGCCAATGAAGATGCAGTGCAGGATGACTTTAAAAACACAGAAGGACCACTGACAAGATTTACAGACATTCCAAGTGTTCTTATGATCAACACCAACCTCATCGGAGATGTGGAAGTGAAGGGCTATGAAGATCTTCTGAAGCCTGAGCTGAAGGGTAAAATCGCCATGGCAGATCCTTCCAAGTCCTCTTCTTCCTATGAGCACCTCATCAATATGCTCTATGCCATGGGCGAAGGAGATCCTGAAAAGGGATGGGACTATGTGGACAAGTTCATCCAGAACCTGGATGGAAAGCTTCTTTCCGGTTCCTCAGCAGTTTATAAGGGTGTAGCAGATGGAGAATATGTGGTAGGTCTTACTTTCGAAGAAGGTGGCGCAAAGTACGTGGCGGATGGCGCACCTGTAGAACTGGTTTACATGGAAGAAGGCGTAATCTCCAAGCCAGACGGTATCTATATCATCAACGGAGCCAAGAACATGGCAAACGCCAAGGCGTTCATCGATTTCATCACTTCCAAGGAAGCACAGACCATCATCGTGGAAAAGCTCAACAGAAGATCCGTTCGTAAGGACGTTCCTGCGCCAAGCTACATGATGCCAAAGGAAGACATGAACATCATCTATGACGAAGAAGACTATGTGGTCGCCAATAAGAATACATGGCTTGAAAAGTTCAACGACATTTTCACAGACTACTAGAATCCATAGAAAAAAGAGTCAAGCGGAGAAAAAGGAGCCCACAACTTCGTTGTGGGTTTTCTTACGCAAAAAATACCGAAAATCGGAGTAAAACAAAGGAGAAAAAATATGAGCAATTCCATTGGAGTCAAAAATGCGGTGAAACGCTTTGGGGATGTCACAGTCATTCCAGATCTGTCCATTGAAATCAAAAATGGAGAATTCTTTACGCTCCTCGGTCCATCGGGCTGCGGAAAAACAACCCTTCTAAGAATGATTGCAGGCTTCAACAGCATCGAGGGAGGAGAGTTCAAGTTTGATGATAAAGTCATCAATGAGATCCCTGCCCACAAAAGAAACATCGGTATGGTGTTCCAGAACTATGCGATTTTCCCGCACCTTACGGTCCGGCAGAATGTGGAGTATGGCCTGAAGATCCGTAAAATGGAGAAGAAAGCCATGGAAAAAAGAGTGGATGATATTCTGGATGTGGTGAAAATCAAGGAGTATCAGGACAGACTTCCAGAACATCTTTCCGGAGGGCAGCAGCAAAGAGTGGCTCTAGCCAGAGCTATTGTCATTCACCCCAACGTACTTCTCATGGATGAGCCTCTTTCCAATCTGGATGCCAAGCTCCGAATTGAAATGAGAAGCGCCATCCGGGATGTGCAGAAGCAGGTTGGCATCACCACCGTCTATGTCACCCATGACCAGGAGGAAGCTCTGGCCATTTCTGACAGAATCGCTGTCATGAAGGGCGGGATCATCCAGCAGGTGGATGCGCCGGAAAAAATCTATACAAGGCCTTATAACGTGTTTGTGTCCACCTTCATCGGTCACTCCAATCTGTTCCACGGCATCGTGGTCCAAGAGGAGAAAGGCATCGGCGTGGAGTTCATGGATGGCACAAAGACTTACCTCAATACGTTAACGGATGTGACACCAGGGACAAAGGTCACCGTGGGGATCCGTCCAGAGGAGTTTGGGCTATCTGAAACAGGGATTCTTGCCAGAGTGAAGAATAAGACCTTCCTTGGCAGATACATTGTCTATGAGCTGGACCTTCCAGAAAATATGATCCTTCCGGGGCAGAGCTCCATTGAGTTTTCTCAAGATCTTGGGCAGGCGGAGAAGCTTTATGAAGTGGGCGAAACATTCTTCCTGAGACCCAACCCTTCCAAGATCAATGTCTTTACTGAAGACGGGGAGAAGAGCCTGATAAAGGATGTGAGATGGGATGGCTAAAAAACGTTCCTTTACCTTCTGGTCCGGTGTGACCCTGGTCATTGTCCTTATTTTTACACTCTTTATTGTATATCCGCTCCTGTCCTTGTTTGTCAGCGCTTTTAGAGATCCTGAGACTCAAGCATTCACCCTGGAGAACTTCATGAAGTTCTTCTCGAAAAAGTACTATATGAGAGCCCTTGGAAACAGCTTCAAGGTCACGACCCTGACCACGCTTCTGGCAGTGTTTATTGGTGCGCCTCTGGCGTATCTCACCACGGCCTTCAAGATCAAAGGGAAGGGACTTCTGGATATTCTGATCATCATTTCCATGCTGTCTCCACCGTTCATCGGGGCCTATTCCTGGGTGCTCCTTGCAGGAAGAAGCGGAGTGATTACTACTTTTGTCAGAGATACCTTTGGTATTGAACTGGGGTCCATTTATGGATTCGGCGGTATCCTGCTGGTGCTGACTTTAAAGCTTTATCCCTACATCTACATGTACACCAAGGGCACTCTGAAAAAAGTGGATGCCTCCCTCATCGAAGCCAGTGAAAGCCTTGGCTGCTCCGGCATCAAGAAGATCTTCACGGTCATTATGCCGCTGATCACCCCCACCATCCTTGCCGGAGGCCTCATTGTGTTTATGAATGCCCTGGCGGATTTTGGCACACCGATGCTCATTGGAGAGGGCTTTGTGGTTATGCCGGTTCTCATCTACAACGAGTTCATCAGTGAAATGGGCGGTTCTGCAAGCTTTGCAGCGGCCATCGCGGTGATCCTTGTCATGGTGACCTCTGTGATGTTTGTGCTGCAGAAGTATGTGGTGAACAAAAAATCCTTCACCATGAGCTCTTTAAGACCTATCCAGGCAAAAGAGCTGAAGGGGTGGAAAAATATTGCTGCCCATGTGCTGATCTATTTCATTGTTTTTGTTTCCATCATCCCTCAGGCCACGGTCATCTACACTTCTTTCAAAGCCACCTCAGGAGCCATCTTTGTCAAAGGCTTCTCCTTGGAAAGCTACAGAAAGATCTTCACTAGTCTGGGCGGACCCATTGTGAACACCTATAAATTCGGCATCATTGCCATCGTCATCATAGTGCTCCTTTCCATGTTCATCTCCTACCTTACCACCCGAAGAAAGAGCACATTGACAAACATCATCGATACCCTGACCATGTTCCCTTATATCATTCCGGGATCTGTTCTTGGTATCACGCTTCTTATCAGCTTCAATGACAAGCCACTGATCTTAAGCGGTACAAGTCTTATCATCATCGTGGCCTTTGTGGTGAGAAGAATGCCTTATACGCTCCGCTCCAGTGCGGCGATCCTGTACCAGATCAGCCCCAGCATGGAAGAAGCGGCGGTGAGTCTTGGAGACTCACCGGTGAAGTCTTTCTTTAAAGTCACGGCCATCATGATGCTTCCAGGGGTGCTGTCCGGTGCCATTTTGAGCTGGATCACCATCATCAATGAGCTCAGCGCTTCTGTCATCCTCTATACCGGTGACACCAGAACCATGTCGGTGTCCATTTATACAGAAGTCATCCGGGCAAGCTATGGAACAGCTGCGGCGCTCGCCAGTATCCTGACACTCACCACGGTGGTTTCTCTTCTCCTCTTCTTCAAAGTATCTGGAAAGAAGGAAATCAGTCTCTAGAATTCTAGTGGCGGGAAGTTGTAAACTCGAGTAGAATAGAGTTTGGTATTACATGTTTTAATTGGTCATATGGAACCATGGAGGGAATAAATGAAAAAGAGAACTCACAGTTATTTTAAGGATGACATCCGGCGAATGCTACTTCTCTATGCATTTTTGCCCGCCATGGTTCTTACTTTTCTTCTTCTTTTTATGTTTTTCTTCTACTGGAACATGGAACTGAAAAATACGGTGGAGACGGAAAATGATCTCATGTCAGGAAAGTTTCAGGAAGCATCTCTAAGGTATAAAGACTTCATGGAAGAGCTTTCTCTGGACGACGAAGTGTTTTCTGGAGAGCTTTCTTCCAGCCAGAGAGCAGAGATCTATGACCGGTTTTACAGCATGAGCAACGACATGAAGATCTCAGGGGATCTCTATCTTTTCTTAAATGAAGAGGAGCCCATTTTACTTGGCAGGAAAAATCTTCCTTACTATCTGGAAGGGCAGAGCTATGGGAACTGGGGCATTTTCAACATGATGAAGGCAAGAAAAGAAACTCTTTCTGTACAGGTTATGGAAGAGTCTGAGGGCAACATGCAGCTGGTGTTCGGAAGGCAGGTTCTAAAAGAGGGAGTCCCTGTAGGTTATATCGTCATCGTCATGGATGGCAGGCAGTTCCGGGTGCTTTTGTCGGAGCAGTCCTCCCAGACCGTGGTGACAGATGCCATGGGAAGAGCTTATATTACAAACAATTACACTTTTTTGGACAATCTGAACCGCATGTCTTTGGAGCTGGCGCCGGATGAAAGCATACTGGAAACTCAGAAGGACGGTTATTACCTCAGGGGACAGGAAATTCTGGAGGGAGAGCTGAGTATTTACTCCATGAGAAACATCAACAGTCAGATGAATTTTTTTCTGACTCTCGGTGGTGTGCTGCTTCTGGTCTTTGGACTCATCATTCTTCTGGTTCTTTACAGCACCAAGAAAATGGCCGCATCCAAGACAGAAGATCTCTATAAGATCATCGATGCATTTAAAGGGGCTCAGGAAGGGGACTTCACGGTGAAGACGGAAATCCGGAGCCATGATGAGTTTCAGACCATCGGGGACTCCTTCAATGAGATGCTGGAAAAGCTCAAGGTTCAGATCGAGCGGAACAAGGAAATGACGGAAAGGCTTTCTGCAACGCAGCTTCGGCAGCTGAGATCCCAGTTCAATCCTCATTTTCTCTATAACACCTTGGACAACATCCGCTTCATGGTGCATTTTAAGCCGGAGGATGCCAGCAGTATGATTCTCAGCCTGTCGAACCTTCTGCGATACAGTCTGGATAACAAAAGAGAAGAAGTGCCTCTTTCCCTTGATATGGAGTATACAGAGAACTACCTGAAGATCATGAAGTTCCGGTATGGGGATAGGCTCTCCTATGAGGTGAATATGGAGGAACGTGCCAAAGAAGTGCCCATTCCGAAGCTTCTCATCCAGCCCATGATTGAGAATGCCATCAAGTACGGCTATGAAGGTAAAGACCACCTCCATGTGAGTATTTCGGCCTTTATGCGGGAGAAAGAAATGGTTTTGGTCTGTGAGGACAATGGGGCGGGTATGAATAAAGAGACACAAGAAGAGATTCTGAAGCTTTTATCGGAGGATGCGGAATCAAGCTCTCATCTGGGGCTTTATAATATCCATAGAAGGCTGAAACTGAAATATGGCGAAGAGGCTGGAATTAAGATCATTTCCAGCGAAGGCGCCGGGACAAGGGTGGAGGTGTCTGTGCCCTTCCTGAAGGAAAAGGAGTCTGAGAAAGGAGTTGCAGCAGGATGATTCGAGTGCTCATTGTAGAAGATGAAGAATTCATCAGAAAAGGCCTGGTCCACACCATGGACTGGCTGAAGATGGACTGCCTTGTGGTGGGAGAAGCGGAAAATGGAGAAGAGGGCTTTGAGAGAATTTTGGAGCTGAAGCCGGATGTGGTTCTCACAGATATCCGTATGCCCAAACTGGACGGTATTGCCATGATCGAAAAAGCAAAGAAGGAACTGAAGTTCCATTCTATCCTTCTCACAAGCTACGCGGAGTTTGAGTATGCCAAGCGTGCCATCACTCTGGATGTTTCTTCTTATCTTTTGAAGCCTGTTTCTGAGAAGGAACTGGAGGAGGCCATGGAAAGGATCCGTATGGATCTTAAGATTTACAAGGACCCCAAGGAAGAGGAAAAGAATCCGCTCCTACGGGAAATGGAAGACATCATGGCCCAGGGAAGTGCCACCAATTACTACGTGGTGGAAACCATAAAAGCCATTACCAAAGAGTATGGGAGCAGAATCAGTATTGAGACTGTTTCTTCACAGCTGGGGGTTAGTACCAGCTACCTCAGCAGGAAGTTCAAAGAAGTGACGGGCAAGACATTTCTTGAAGTGCTGCACGAGTACAGGATCATCCAGAGTGCGAAGCTTCTCGCCTCGGGCAAGTACCGGGTGGGGGAAGTGGCGGATCTCAGCGGGTTTTCTGACTATAAGCACTTCTATAGTGTCTTTAAAAAATATACGGGGATTGCACCCACAGAGTACACGAAAGGATAGGATTGTGAGATATGACAGATGTTACAAGGATCATGCTTTTCAGCGATATGGACGGAACACTTCTGGGAGACGATATGAGAGTGTCCGAGAAGAATAAAAAGGCCATTGACAGATTTATTGAGGCAGGAGGCACCTTCGGCATTGCCACGGGGAGAAGCCAGGTGAATGTGAAGCCTTTTATTGAAGGGGTTACCATCAATGGACCTTCCATTCTCTATAATGGAGCCATGCTGTATGACTTTCATCACGAGAATGTAGTGGATGTGGTGACTTTAGAGAAAGAGGGTCTGAAGGATGTGATGAAATGGATTCTTCAAACCTATCCGGAAGTGATGATTTTTGTGTACACAAAAGAGGAGAGCCATCTATTGTCCGGAAAGGATCTGGCAGAGGAGGACATTCTAAAAGACCATGAGCCCTATGAGGTATCAGACCTTACCCGGATAGAGCAGGAGCCTTGGGTGAAAATACTTCTGGCTGGCATCGGAGAGGATCTGGAAGAGATCCGAAGACATTTGGAAGAAAAAGACCCAGAACATTACAGGTGGGTTTCTTCTGCAGATATTTTCCTGGAAATTCTGCCAGCTCATGTGTCAAAATCCACCATGTTCCCAAAACTGAAGGAGACCTTCGGGGAGGAAATCCGCATTGTGGTCCTGGGAGATTACTATAACGATGTGGAGATGCTGAAAGAGGCGGACTACAGCGTGGCCATGGGGAATGCGCCGGAAGACCTCAAAGCCCTGGCCAAGGATGTGACAGGCTTCAACTATGAAGATGGAGTGGCGCAGTTTATTGAAAGGCTTCTCAAGGGGACTGTAGAAATTTGAGGGTGAATTTTCTTTTTCCATCCACGTATCTTTTGGACACATAATAAGTAAAGAGCCGCTGCAGCACCTGGTATGTAAGGTGACTGGCAGCGGCTCTTGTCTTAGAAATGAATTCATAGGAAGGGTGTTAAAGGGAATCATCTGGCTTTTGCCCTTCGTGTGGAAGCCACTTGCACTCTGTCATCTCCATGTGGGTGAAGGCAGCAAGAAAGGAGGAGTCTTCTGGACTGCAGGCATAGAGGCCAAAGGAGATTTCTCCTTTTCCTTCAAAGAGGTGACAGATCCGGATCTGATGGAAAGTCATCCCGTCTTCGGAGCATTCGATGCGAAAATCATCCAGCCTTCGGCTGAGCCTGTACCACATGGATTTTATTTTTGCAGGGATTTCTGTGGTCGCCCAGTCTGAGTAGCCATGATTGGTCACGACACTGCCTAGATGCTGAAAGTTCTCATCTTCATACTCGATGGAGGCTTTGATCCAGTTGTCACTGTTTAGATAAATACAAACGCCGCACTGATCAAAGCGGTGCTTGCTGTCAAATTCTGTCTTCACCACAAAAGAGAAGTAAGGATCTGATGTTTTCATCTGGAGTACCGGAGCGTTGTCATTTCGGAAGTGATAATAGGTTCTTTGCCACAGATCCGTCCGGGGAAGAGTGGTGATTTCAATCTTTCCCGGGGTGATCTGATAGTGTTCAGGCTCTCTTGTCCATTCCAGTTTTTTAGTATCAAACATCATGCAAAATACCTCCAATATTTTTTATTAAGCTTTATGTTTTTTTGGTAGATAGGATTCTCCTTCGTAGGCAAGGATATAGGATGGATCCTTGGGAAGATAGTTGGATGGGTTCCATGCGTTTTCCTCATTATAAGGGGTTTCTTAGGATGCTTCAATATTAGCCCGGAAAGTGGAGTCTTCTCATAAAAAGAGCCGCTGTAAAAAATCTGTAGAGATTTCTTGGCAGCGGCTTAATGCTTTTATTTGGTAGCGGACAAAAGATTTGATGACTTATTTGGTCTACTCTTCCTCTTGGCTTATGGACCTCTTGGAGAGAATCTCCAGGAGATCATCTAAAGAGTGTAAGATCATGTCCACATCATACTTCGGATCATCGATGCCCTTAAAGGTGGTCATGAGGGTACTTTCTTTACAAAGCTCATGGCAGGTGCTTTCTTTGCCCACCAGGGAGACTTTTCTCTGGTCACTTTCACAGACGTGGTTTTCTATATAGCCCACTTCAATGAGTTTCCGGATGGCTTTGGAGGCGGTGCTTTTCTTCATGCCCAGCCGTTCGCAGACGCTCTGAAGATCTGTATGGGGATTGTTTTTCACATCCAGCACAATCATCAGTTCCGATGAATTGAGATCTTCTTCCTTTGCGATTTCAGCAAGGCTCAAACTCATGAGATGATTGATCTTCAATAGTTTCGTATACAGGGCATCCATGGTTTCAAAATTCATTTTTTCAGCCTCCTTTCACCTCAAGCTATGGGCGGGTCTACTGGGGTCAGCTCGTTCTATAGGGAAACAAGCTCTGAAGACCGCGGGCCTCAAAGCTTGTTTCATCTGTCAAGTAATTATACCGTCCATCTGTTCACTTTTCAACTAAACTGTGATAGATTCCTTCAAGGTCCGAGCTTTCTTTACGCTGCTTTCGTGTCAACTTCCAGTTTGATTTTGATATGGGAAGGATCGTAGAGGTATTCCCCATCTTCTTCTTGGAAGGTTTCCACCTTTGCCTCCTCAAGTCTTTTCTTCAGCGCGAGATAGTCTTCCTTTCCGGATAAGACCAGAGTATAGAAATCCAGACCAGCGGCATCTTGAGGAGCAGGGGTATCGGTCTGTTTCCAGGAGTTGAAGGCAACTACATGGTACTGCTCTTCCTCAAGGCCCACGTCGCCCATGGCGAAGCTTCTCATCATGAGTCCTTCCGCAAATCCCATGATATCTCTGTAAAAGGTCAGCATATCGTTTAGATTGGAGCCGTATAAGTGGATGTGTCCCATTTCCATGTCTTCCAGCGGGCTGTCCACTTTCTCATTCTCGGATAGATGCTGAAAGAGCTCCTCCAGATCCAGAGGATCCCGTCCATCGGTCAGGGTGCCGTTGGTGTAAAGAAACTTCAGGTCACCTGCTTTTTCCACATACTGTCCGCGCTCTTTCGTTCGAACATAGAGCTCAATGTCATTTCCTTCCAGATCCTTCAGATAGGTGGTCTTGGACATGCCATGGTCTGTAGGGGAATTGGGGTATTTCACCGCAAAGAGCATAGCGATGGCTTTGGCCAGTTCTTTTTCACTGGGATAGAGCAGGGCGAAATGATACATGCCAGTGGTATTGGAGTATCTTTTCAGATCCTCTACTCTCCTTAAATAGAGAAGAGGCTTTTTGGTATCTCCGAGGACAGCGTGATCCTCACTCTCCTCATGAAGAGTCATCTTCAGCACTTCCTTGTAGAAGGCGGTCTGTTCTTTCAGATGCTTCACTTTCAGATGTACCAGACCCAGACGGGTTTTGGGAGACAGCTTTGCCTCACCGGTGGTATAGGGAACTGTTTTCAACTAACTCACCTTCCTGATGGTTTCAAAAGCTCTAGACCATAGAATCACTTCATCCAGCATGGCGTCTGCGTTCACTGCATGGTGTGCGCCTGGCTTAAATATAGAGAAGTTCTCGAAGTCTGTGATCAGGGAGAAGGACACCATGGTTCGGACAGACGCTAAAGAACGTTCTGCGTTGATGCCTCTTAAGGACTGGATGGCAAAGGCGCCGCCAAGTCCGCCGTATCCGACATAGCCTACTGCCTTGTTCCTGATTTCTCCATCAAGATAATCCAGGGCATTCTTGAATGCTCCGCCGACAGAGCGGTTGTACTCTGGGGTGACAAATACATATCCGTCAAAGGAAGCGATCTTACCGAGCCATGCACCTACGGCTGCCATCTGCTCTTCGGAAGCAGCAGCACCCAGGAAGGGCAGATTGTAGTCCTTAAGATCTACCAGTTCATATTCCACACCTTCATCCTGTCTTGCCACTGCAAAATCATGGATCCACTTTCCTACAGCTTCACCGTTTCTGCTTTCTCTTACGCTACCTATAATAATTCCTATTTTCATGATGTTCCTCCAAATAAATTATATTTTAGTTTTTGTTTGCTAAATTAGTCTACTTTTCAACTAACTTAAGACTATCATACCTCACATTAGTCTACTTTTCAACTAGTTTTATCAAATTTATTTTATTTTTCTTTTTAATGCTGGATAAATAGAAATGAAAAACCGATGAAGGCCATTGATTTACAATGACTTTCATCGGTGAATATAAATATGGATGTTACTAACTTATGAGGCAGCAGAATCAAGATTCTGATTTCAGCAGTTTTCTGCAGGAGAGTCTATTCGGGCTGAAAAGGTTCAGCTTCTATCGTGACGGAAATGTTATTTAAAATCAGATAATTCTATAGAAAAGTCATCATCCAGGTATACAGCGACCCACTGATCTGCTTCTGTGAGATCCATCCTGTTTGTAAGAGATGAGGCGCTTCCATCAGGATTTTCACCGTAGACGACTTCAATCTCTTGAGGGGAGGGACTGTCAGAGATGAGAACGTTAAACCAAATCAATTCACCTTTATTGAAAGTGCCGTTTTCCTTGCTGAGTTCATAACTGGAAAAGATCAGCCCTTCCATATATACATTGTCGCCGATGTATCCTATGTCATCAATGTCCCCAAGGGCAATATACGTTCCGGTCCGATCTCTTCCTGTAAAATGATTCATAACGGTGCATCCGGAAAGAAAAAGCAGCATCAATATCATTGCGGTGGGTTTCTTCATTTCATCTCCACCTCAAAGCTGATTTATAGATTTATACTAGTATAACATTCGTTTCGATATGATAAAAGAATATTAAGAGGAACAGAATATATAAAGTGTAGGTAGGGATCGTTGTGCTCATGTGTTTTTAGTTTTTAAACTTCAGTATTAGAGTGATTTCTGTGGATGGTTTGAGGAGTCCTATATAGGATTTAGAATGACGATTCAAGAAGCGAAACTTACAAGAATTAATCAAAGGAGAAACAAGATACTTTGAATATCAAATTTTGTTCTGCCATCTGTTGCAAGAGTAATAGCTGAATGCCTTATGGAAGATTCGAAATTGCCAGAATAATAATATTAATGAGAAATAATAACAAATAAATTGTAAGTACCCGAAAAGAATGATAAAATAAACAATATTCTATAGCGAAGTTGTGCTGGTGTGGATTCCGTGTATCTTAGTGATGCATGGAATTTTCTGATATCTGAGCTGCTAACTGGAAATGATAAACGGGGATGTGTTTAGTATGGAAAATAAAAAAGAAAAGCGAGGACAGTTCTCGTCGAAGCTGGGATTTGTCCTGGCGGCCTCTGGTTCTGCTGTGGGTCTTGGCAACTTATGGAGGTTTCCATTCACGGCTGGTGCCAATGGTGGAGGAGCCTTTGTTCTGGTGTATTTTGTGATTCTTTTTATCATCGGATTTACGTTAATGCTGGGAGAACTGTCCATGGGACGTGCCACCATGCTGTCACCCATTGGTGCATATAGAAAGCTGAAATCAAAGTATGCCTGGATTGGTGTGTTAGGTGTAGCTGCTGGCTTTCTTATCCTCTCTTTTTACAGCGTCATTGGCGGATGGGTCATCCGGTACCTGGTGAAAGCTGTATCCGGGGATTTCAATGTGACAGATGGCGCAGTGCTTGGAGAGCTCTTCACGGATTTCATTCAGAATCCTCTGGAGCCTCTTGTGTATCATGGCATTTTCATGGCTCTTACAGTTCTCATTGTCATTGGCGGAGTTGCCAAAGGAATAGAGCGCTACAGTAAAATTATGATGCCTTCTCTATTTGTCATGCTGATCCTTCTTATGATCCGTTCTCTGACGCTTCCAGGAGCCATGGAGGGTGTGAAGTTTCTCCTGATTCCCGATTTTTCGAAAATCAATGCAGAAGTGATTCTGGCAGCCATGGGTCAGGTGTTCTTCTCCTTAAGCCTTGGGATGGGGACCATGATCACCTATGGCAGTTATCTAGATAAAGAACAGAACTTGATTTCCAGTGCCATGGAGATTCCGCTCATCGATACCATCGTCGCTTTGGTGGCTGGACTTGTGATTCTGCCTGCTGTTTTTTCCTTTGGATTCAATCCGGAAGGGGGACCTGGGCTTTTATTCATCACACTTCCTGCAGTTTTTTCCCAGATGCCTCTAGGAAGTATTTTTGCAGTAATCTTTTTTGTTTTGGTGCTCTTCGCTGCTCTGACCTCGTCCATTTCCATCCTGGAAGTGGTGGTGGCTTATGCGGTGGATGAAAGAGGCTGGTCCAGAAAATTCTCCACTGTGACCTTGGCTGCGGTGATCTTTGTCATGGGGATTCCCTCTTCACTGGGACAGGGACTCTGGTCCCATGTAAGATTCTTTGGCCGGGACATTCTGGACAACGTGGACTTTCTTGCAAGCAATGTCTTCCTGCCGCTTGGTGGACTTCTCATGTGCCTCTTCATTGGTTGGGTCTGGGGAGTGGACAAAGCCATCGATGAAGTGACAAACCATGGGAAACTTTCCTTCCCTCTGAAAGGGTTCTGGACAGTGATGATCAAGTATGTGGCCCCAGTTGGCATATTATTTGTTTTCGCCCAGGCCACAGGGCTTCTGGATCTGATTCTGGGAGCATAATAACAGGTCTATACATGATTTTATCCATAGTAAAAAGGCATCCATCAGAATGAACTGCTCCCTGTCAAGTGGACAGTGAAAAAAAGAAAAATAGATGCTATGCCGCAAGGGCCTGGTTCCTCACTTCAAGAGGAGCTAG